>Ga0315541_1000090_pt1 | contig 84406 bp, 77 predicted proteins | sample SalMarSW160190MG_FD_203095 | JGI IMG/M metagenome (GOLD analysis project Ga0315541, IMG submission 203095) | Salt marsh sediment microbial communities from the Plum Island Ecosystem LTER, Massachusetts, United States - Salt Marsh Sediment SW1601-190 ... | reverse complement strand
TTGGTGGTGTGTTCTGGGTTTATTGAGTTCATAGGGTTCGTTGGGTTCATTGAGTTTTTCCTAATCAACGACTCAACGACTCAACTATTTAACTATATCACTCTGTGCCTCTGTGGCTAATATAAAGGTGGATTAGTGGAATTTTAGCTCTCTCCATCTACCCCTGTAAAAAGCAATTATGCTAAGTATTGCTTTTACCCACCAATCGAATACCGCTCCAATCCAGATACCAGTGAGACCCAGATTAAGTTTGAAAGCGAATAGATAAGCGAAGGGGATACGGATAAGAAGAGACCCTACTGCAGATATGAGCATCGGGATTTTTGTATCACCTGCTCCTTTAAATCCACCCGTAATAACCATATTCAAACCAAGGGCTATCTGTTCAAATGCACATATAATAAGAGCGCTAATGGCAAGTAATTCAACATCCATTTCGGGCCTGAATATCCGCAGGATGACTCCAGGGAATAGAATAAAGGCAAAACTCAACATAGTCATAAGACCAATTGCATAGTAGGATGTTTTTTTGATACTCTCCTCAGACAGGGAAATCTTCCCCGCCCCAAGACTCTGTCCAACAAGGGTACTTGCAACAATTCCAAAACCAACACCTATCATAAAGGAAAATGCCTCTATCCTTACTGCAAGCTGATGAGCTGCAAGGGCAACTGTTCCAAGGGCTGCTACCATTCTCATAAAGACAAGTAGGCCTATTCTCCTGACAGTAGTTTCCAGGGTTGCCGGGATTGCAATCCTCCAGATGTTCCTTACCATATTTACATCCAGCCTTTTTACATCACTTAAAGAGACCGGGACCCCCTTTCTAAAGCAAAGGGTGATAAAAAATATGGAGATACCAGCTAAAATATGGGCACCACCTGTAGCAATACCCGCTCCCAATACTCCAAGCTTCGGGAATATCCCTATCCCGAATATAAGAAAATAATTGAAAACTATATTGAAGATATTTGCACCCACCATTATGAACATAGGAGTTCTTGCATCCCCCATCCCCCTCTGAATTCCAGAAGAAACAAAGAATACAATCCGAAATAGTGCTATACCGAGCACAACCCTGAGATAACCAGTACCAATAAGACATACAGCATCACTCGCTCCCATAATAGAAAGTAACCAGCTACTCCCCAGAATCCCCAAAAGACTTATAATTACACCTACAATGATGGCAAGCCCAAGGCTATTGCCTCCAGCATTCCTTATTCTTCCAGGCAAGTTTGCTCCTGCGAATCTTGCCGTAAGTGCTTGAGCAGAAATTCTTAAAGGGAAACCGAATATTGCAATGAATGTAAAGGCAATCACATTGGATAAACCCACCGCAGCAATGGAATCTGTCCCTAACCTTGCTACCATAATCATATCCACCATCATTGTGATTGTATGCAGTAAGTGCTCCGAGACTGATGGCCAGGCTAACGAGAATATATTCCTGTTAAGCATCTTGCGGTTAATGATTAAAAAAGAAGTCGAATCTAATCTATCTTCCATTTTGATTTTCCTCGGACAATTATATACTCTTGATAGAGATTTATCAAGAATAGATATAATTTTTATGTGGAACTTGACAGCATGGGAAGCATCCATATATTACCGCTATGAGAAGGAAAAATAAAAACTACAAGAAAGTTTTAGGGATAATTGGCTTAGGATATGTGGGTTTACCACTTGCGATAGAATTTGTCCGCTCAGGATACAAGACCATTGGCTTTGATATAGACGAGAAAAAGGTTAAGATGCTCTCTTCCGGGAAAACCTATATAAAACATATAGGCGTGGAGAGAATTAAAGGAATGATGAAAACAGGTCTATTTGAATCTACCTCGGATTTCTTGCGGATATGCGAAGTAGATGCCATATCCATATGTGTCCCAACCCCATTGGATGAACACAGAATACCTGACCTCTCCTTTGTTGTAAATTCTGCTAAAGCGGTTAGCGAGAATATAAAGAAGGGAACGCTTGTAATACTTGAGTCTACAACATATCCAGGAACTACCAGAGAGGTTGTCCTTCCCATTCTACAGAAGACCGACAGAATCCTTGATAAGGACTTCTATCTCGTATTCTCTCCTGAAAGAGAAGATCCGGGAAACAAAAAATATAACACCAGAAATATTCCCAAGGTGGTAGGTGGAGTATCTGTAGAATCAACAAGGAGAGCGGTTTTCCTGTATCGGACCATATTCGATAAGGTTGTGGAAGTTTCCTCTTCAGAGGTGGCAGAGGCGAGCAAGTTACTTGAAAATACTTACAGGTCGGTAAATATAGCCCTTGTTAACGAGTTGAAGATGATCTTTGACAGAATGGGAATCAACATCTGGGAAGTGATAGAATCGGCAAAAACAAAACCTTTCGGTTATACTCCCTTTTATCCCGGTTCGGGATTGGGCGGACACTGTATCCCAATAGACCCCTTCTATCTCTCCTGGAAAGCAAAGGAATTCGGTATAAATACAAGATTTATTGAGCTTGCGGGAGAGATAAACACTTCAATGCCAGAGTATGTAATCAATAAAACAATATCCGCATTAAATGACCATAAGAAATCTCTTAGAAGTTCGAATATTCTGGTTGTAGGGATTGCTTATAAAAAAGATATAGATGATGCCAGGGAGTCTCCTGGCATTCGAATATTGGAACTACTCATGGAACGTGGAGCAAACATATCTTACCATGACCCCTATATTCCAGAGATAAAGGGGCTAAGGCAGACTGACTTAGCAATGGAATCAGTAGTCTTAACAGATGAACTCCTTTCAAAGCAGGATGCAGTGATTATATCAACTGCTCATTCTAATATAGATTATAAGAAAATTTATAAATACTCTCTTCTTATTATTGACGCAAGGAATGCATTTTTTGATATAAAGGATGATAAGAAAATCATTACGTAGATGAAACTCACTTTTGTAGTCGGTGCTCGCCCCAATTTTATGAAAATAGCTCCAATTATGAGAGAAGCCTCTAAATACGAATCCATTGAGCAGGTCCTCGTCCATACAGGGCAGCATTATGATAAAAATATGTCGGAATGGTTCTTTAGAGAACTGGGGATCCCTCTACCCGATGTCAATCTCGGGGTGGGCTCCGGTCCCCACGGGAAACAAACCGGTGAAATAATGAGAGATTTCGAGGAATTCCTGATGAGAGAAGGTGGGGATATTGTTATCGTAGTAGGAGATGTAAATTCAACTATTGCCTGTGGTCTTGTTGCCTCAAAATTACATATCCCACTCGCCCACGTGGAAGCAGGCCTTCGAAGTTTCGACAGGAGAATGCCAGAGGAGATAAACCGCCTGCTTACCGATGCGATCTCCGATTATCTTTTCACCCCTGCAGAGGAGGCAAATGAGAATCTGGGAAAAGAAGGAATACCAGAGGAAAAAATCTATTTAGTTGGTGATGTCATGATCGACACCCTCATCTGGGAGATGGAAAGAACCAAAAATCTTAACAAACCACCAATCGACGATTTAAAAGACAAGGAATATGCTACACTGACCCTGCATCGTCCCAGTAATGTAGATGTTCTGGAAACATTTAAAGGAATTATGAATGCACTAAACACAATAGCAAAAGAAATTGAAATTATATTCCCCGCCCACCCAAGGACACAAGAGAGGATGAAAGAATTCCGTATCTACCCGGATAATGATAATATACGCGTAATCGATCCTCTTTCATACAGAGAATTCTTGCGTTTATATAAGAATTCAAGGTTTGTATTAACGGATTCAGGCAGTATCCAGCAGGAGACATCCTATCTCAACATTCCCTGCCTCACCATAAGGGAAAATACTGAAAGACCATTTACTATTACTAAGGGCACAAACATCCTGGTTGGCACGAACACGGAGAGGATAGTCAAGGAGGCAGGAAAGATCCTCAAAGGATGTGAGAAGAAATCAAAGGGATTTCCCCTCTGGGATGGAAAAGCATCGGAAAGAATAGTTAAGATATTGCATGAAAGTCTCTAAATAAGGACTTTTTCGAGTATCTTCCTTTTTAAGCGTAATTTTAACATCTAATAGCTATATCTATTTGCTGGTAGGTTCGAGAACTCACATAAAATAATTTCCTTATGCCTGAAAATATACAATTATGGAACTTATACGAACATTAACTCGTCTAATTTATAAAAGATAAGGAGGGGATAATAATCTGGAGGAAGCAAGGATTTACACTTTTGTTGATTGATATAGTTTTCGCTTTTCTGGCAATGAGTATCACTTACTATATCCTCCAAGAAAGAAGTGTATTCTCAGATCATAGTAAAATACTCGAAATCACAATATTTACAATAATAGTAATAGGAGTCTTTGCTTATACTGACCTATACAATTATGCGGTCTCCCTTAACCGATTTAGATATCTTTATAGAACGACTAAGGGAATTGTATACACATTTATCGCGTATCTCATATTGTCCTGGTTGCTTAAATCCTGCCACCATCAACATACTCTATTCCCTTTGGTTCTTTTCTTTATCTTCGCAGGGCTAACGTATTTCTCCAGGATACTCATTCTTCCTCTATTTGCAATTATTTTTCCTAAAAGGGACATTATACTATATGCTCCAGAAGGTGAATATAAGGAGATAGTAGAGTGGATTGGAAATCACCGTGAATCCAATATAAATATACATAGGATTATAACAGACGAAGATGAGATGATAAAATATAAAGGAAAGGGAACACCTATCATTCTTTCTACTGTGACGGGAAACTGGGAGCGGCTGTTTAAACTGCTTCTCTCCTTTAAGGATAAAATCCCGGTGTTATTGTACTCTCCCTTGCTATCAGGCATTGACGAGGTAGATTACTGGCCATATGTAAATGAGGTCCCCCTTGTTCCTTTTAGGTGGAATGGGAAAGGAAAAGCATATAGGTGGGTTAAAAGAGTCATTGATATTTTAGGAGCAATAGTTGCAATTATTATATTTTCCCCTTTAATGTTAACTTCTGCAATAATTATAAAACTTACCTCAGAGGGTCCTGTATTTTTCAAACAGGAAAGATTCGGTAAGAAGAATAAGAAATTCAAGATGTTAAAGTTTAGGTCAATGTTTACAACGAATAACCACGATACCCACAGGGAATTTGTAAAGAATTTTATAAACGGGAATAATTGTGATAAGAAGGTATATAAAATAATAGATGACCCACGAATTACACCTTTTGGTAATATTTTAAGAAAAACAAGCATCGATGAATTTCCTCAATTCTTCAATGTCCTCACCGCTGACCTTTCCCTTGTAGGGCCACGACCTCCTATCGAATACGAAACTAAAGAGTACTCAGACTGGCAAAAAGAGCGACTCTCCGTAACTCAGGGATTAACAGGTATGTGGCAGATCTTTGGAAGATCGCAATTACCCTTTGACAAATCCTGCTTTCTCGATATATATTACGCTGAGAATAAAGGTCTGTGGATGGATCTGCATCTATTGGTATTGACACTTCCCACGATAGTATTTGGGAAAGGAGCATATTAGGAGGTAATATTGGGATATATAAACCTAAGGGGAGAAAAGAAAGAGATTGACACCGAGATTCCGCAGGATTTGCTTATCCCTGAGTATAACATCGTTATAAATGATACAATCCTTGGAGATGGGGTTACTATATGGAGTAATGTAAACATTTATGGTGCAAAGATTGGAGAGCATACAAAGATAGGAGCATTTGTAGAAATCCGGAAGGGGGTAGAGATAGGAGAAAACGTCAAGATAGAACCCCTGGTATTTATCCCTGAAGGTGTAAGGATCGGAAACTGTGTATTCCTTGGACCCAATGTTGTATTTACCAATGACATGTATCCTCGCTCATGTACAAAGCAAGGAGAGTTAATAGAGGAATATGAAATAACCCCTACAACCATTAAAGATGGCGTCTCTATTGGTGCTCAATCAGTTATAATGTGTGGGATCACAATTGGAGAAGATGCTCTCATTGGGTTGGGCTCAACTGTTATGAAAGACGTCCCTGCAGGGACTGTTGTTTATGGAGAGAAAGCAAGAGTAAGGAAGAAGTTTAATGAATCAGATTCAACTCGTTGACTTACACGCTCAATACGAAGAAATCAAAGAAGAGACGCATAAACTCTGGGAAGAGATACTCGAATCTATGTATCTCTATCTTGGGCCAAATGTCCAAAAATTTGAGAAGGAATTCGCTCTTTTCAATAAGGTTAAATATTGTGTGGGGGTTGGAACCGGTACGGAAGCTGTCCATCTGGCAATCCGTTCTTTGGGAATTGGAGAAGGAGACGAGATCATCACCTCCTCACATACATTCTTTGCCACCATTGAAGCTATCAGCCACGCAGGAACATATCCAGTTCTCATTGATATTGACCCCCAGTGGTATACATTATCACCAGAAGCAGTTTCAAATTATATAGAAAGTTATTGTATAAAAGAAAAAAATGGATTGAAGGATAAAAAAACAGGTAAAATCATAAGAGCTATATTACCTGTCCATCTCTACGGACATCCAGCTGATATGGATGCCTTAAGAGAAATAGCAGATGAATATAATCTTATGTTAATAGAGGACTCTGCCCAGGCACATGGCGCAGAATATAAAGGCAAAAAGACAGGAGTGCTCGGAGATGTTGCAGCTTTCAGCTTCTATTTTTCAAAGAATCTTGGAGCCTTTGGTGAAGGTGGAGCAGTAACGACAAGTAACGAAGAATATGCAAACAGACTGAGGAGATTAAGGGAACACGGACAGAAAGATAAATATCATCATGAATCTATTGGTTATAATTCAAGACTGGATGAACTTCAGGCTGCAGTACTAAGATGCAAATTAAAACTGCTAAATAAGTGGAATGACAGAAGAAGAGCGATTGCGTCTTTCTATAATGATGCGCTAAATAGTTTACCCCTAAAGACTCCAACTGAAGCCGAATGGGCACATCATGTTTATCATCTATATGTGGTACGCTCTACCAGAAGAGACGAACTCTTTAAATATCTAAAGGAGAAGGGTATTGGGTGTGGTATACACTATCCCATTCCCTGTCATCTGCAGGAAGCGATGAAGAAATATGGGTATAAGGAGGGAGATCTTCCCCAAACAGAGAAAATAGCAAAAGAAGTCCTTTCACTACCAATGCATCCACACCTCAGAGAGGATGATACCCTGCGTGTTGTTAAAACAATAAGAGAATTTTACAAATAGGAGGATTAATGAAAGTCGCTTTAATTGGACTTGGATACTGGGGCCCGAACCTACTTAGAAACCTCCTCGCTATTGGAGAAGTGGAAGTTATAGGTTGTGAAACGGACGAAAGGCGATTGGAAGAAGTAAGGACAATGTTCCCTAATGCTTCTTATGTCACGGATTACAATACTCTTCTTCCGGATAAAGATTTAAAAGCTGTGGCAATAGCCACTCCAGTTGGATCACACTACCCAATAGCAAAGGCTTTCTTAGAGAATGGGAAGGATGTCTTCGTGGAAAAACCTATGACAAAGTCATCCAAAGAAGTAAAAGAATTGATAAAAATTGCCGAAGAAAAAGATGCCGTTTTAATGGTGGGTCATATATTTGAATACAACGATGCAGTACTAAAAATCGGAGAGATAATAAGGAGTGGGGAGATAGGAGAAGTGCAGTACATAACCTCCACCAGGGTTAATCTGGGAATCCACAGGAAAGATGCTAATGTCCTCTGGGATTTGGCTCCTCATGATTTCTCAATTCTTCTCAACTGGTTGGATTCAGACCCTGTGGCAATTGCAACCACAGCAAAGGAATCAATAGTTGACGGAATACCGGATGTTGCCTTCATTCAAACCATTTTTTCTTCAGGGGTTATCGCAAATATTCAGGTCGGATGGCTTGCTCCCTCAAAGATTCGTGAAACCATCGTGGTTGGGAGTAAAAAGATGATAGTATATAATGAAACCAATCCACAGGAAAAGATAAAAATCTACGACTCTGGTGTAGATATTGAAGACCCACATGATTATGGTGAGTTTTTATTATCATATCGGTCTGGTCCTATCCACTCACCAACACTCTCGAATAGAGAACCCCTGCGTTTTGAGATGAATCACTTTATCGAATGCGTAAGAGAAAGAAAAAAACCGCTCACCGATGGATACAATGCCCTCAGGGTCATAAAAGCAATTGAAATGGCAGAAGAAAGCCGCAAGAAGAGAAAGATAATAACCCTTTGACAAGGCCTTAAATCATAACCTCTCTGTATATCTTTAAAAGAATACTCCTCTGAATGTCCCATAGAAGGTATTTTCGTACCCTTTTCATCCCAAATTTTCCCATTTCTTTTCTCCTTTCCTCATTTTTTAACAGGTAAATAATCGCATCTCCAAAGGCGTATTCATCATTATTTTCTATATAAAGAGATGCCTCCCCAGCAGAGAATTTGCCTTCAACACCTTTGTATTGCACCATTGGTTTACCTATAGCCATATATTCCATTATCTTTATGGACGTTGATTTGCTTGATATTGCTGATTCCCTACGTGGTTCCACGCATACATCAACACTGGACAACAATGAAAATAGTTTTTCTTTATTATATTCTGAGCCATAAAAAATAAAATATCCTCCAAGCTTTTCATCTATTACTATTCTTTCTACACTCTCACGTTCCGTTCCATCCCCGATAATTAATACTTTAAAATCTGTGAATCCTCTACTATTTACCATATATTCTATTGAATTAACCAGTTTCGGTAGATAATCCTGTTTGTCTATTCTGCCAACATACCCAATAAGATATTTACTTTCCTCTCTTAAATCTTTTATGGCAGGATATGGATGAACTACACTTAAGTCTGGTCCATTTCTTACCACATACATTTTTTCTCCTTCGGTTTTATCTCTTTCTATCCCAACTCTCTTAACAGAATTATTTGTGGTTATTATTACATCAGCAAGCTTGTAAGAGAACCGCTCAAAAAAAACAACCATTTTATACAGAGGATTTTTCTTATTGAACTTTTCTATAAATAATTCTGGACAGAGGTCATGATGATCAAATACAATTTTGACTCCCAGCAACTTGAATGGAAGAAAAATAAGTGCCAAAAAATCCGGAGGATTCGCGAGATGGACAATGTGAAAAGGCTTTTTTATATATATCTTAATTGCATAACGGAAAATCGAATAAGAAGATAGTAGATATTCAAGTAATAGTCCAAAAACACTAGCTCCTTCAAAAAAACTGTTATATTGAAAAATCTCTATGCTATCTAATCTTTTATGACTTTCTTTCTCTTTCTTAATATTCGGACAGACAACTGAAACGTCAAATCCTTCTTCTTTCAATGCCCTGGCTTCCAACCAAACCCTGGTATCCTGTGGGACCTGATTATTTTCTACCACAAAAAGCACGTGATTCCTATTTCTTTTCTTATTTTTAGATCCCATTGGTAAAAGAATAATCTTTTAGATTTAAAAGTCAACTGAGAAAAGGTATATGAAGATGATTTATCTTTAACAGGATAACAATTCCGAAGCAGTTAAAGAACTTTTGGTGGAAATTATGTTAAGTAAGGAAGAAAATCAGTAAGGGATTGGCAGCTAATTAACCTTTACAGAAAAGTTTAGGTTTAGTCGTAAATACTAATGCACCCTTACGCTATTCACAAAATTTTTGGTATATAAGCAGACCAAATTAATTTCTTGACAAAGTATTATAAGCAAACTATATTGAGGGGAGGTTGGAGATAAATTTTTAGAAAAACGTCTTCGGGACCAATCTAGCGAAGAAGCAATTTTATAGAAATGTAGATTAATATGTCTTAAATTTTTTCTTAGAGCGGGTTGTACAAAGTTAATATATTATAGAAAATAACTTTTTTTTGTTGCTTTCTAAAAATGACTAAATTAAAAAGGGAGGAATTGTGAAACGAGATAATATAGTTAAATATATAATTATATCACCGGTTCGAGATGAAGAAAAATATATTGAACTAACAATAAACTCTGTTATTAATCAAACAGTTAAACCTCTAGAATGGATAATTGTAGATGATGGCTCTAAAGACAATACATATGATATAATCTTAAAATATGCAAAAAAATATAACTGGATTATACTTATAAAAAAACATACAACTTTAAAAGAAAATCTTGCAACTGGTAGTGAAGCCAAGGCATTTCTTTATGGAACGGAATTTATTGTACACAATGATTGTGAATTTATCGTAAAATTGGATGGTGATTTATCTTTTGAAAAAGATTATTTTGAACGAGTTTTTCAAGAATTTATAAAAAACCCTAATTTGGGAATCGCAAGTGGAGGGTGTCACGAGTATAAAAAGGGAAGATTAGTGCTTGAAAAAGTCCCAAATTTCCATACTAGGGGTGCATCTAAAATTTATAAGAACGATTGCTTTTTAGATATTGAGGGTATCATTCCTCATCTTGGTTGGGATACAATAGATGAGATAAAAGCCCTAATGAATGGATGGGAAACAAGAAATTTTCCAAAAATTAAACTAATTCATCATAAAAAAACTGGAGGTAGAGGAAATATTATTAGAGGAAAGATTAGAGGAGGAAGAGGAGCATATTTTGTAGGATATAATACTTTTTTCATGCTCTTGAGATGCGTTAAAAACCTTTTGAAATATCCTTATATAATAGGTGGGATAGCAATGATTATTGGGTATATCCAAGGATGGCTGAATGAGGATAAAATTAAGGAGAAAGACATAATCCATTTCATATGGAAGGAGCAACTAAAGAAATTAATTGGCGGAAGAAGTACGTGGAAGTAAAAAGTTGTATTGTTTAAACAGAAATATACGATTAAAATGTTACTTCTTAAGACGAAAATATTGTTGTTTTTCAATTTAACCTGACTGTGACACTATTCGTCTTAACTTTTCAGGTGTACAAAATTAACGGCCTTGACAAGAAAATGCATTTTTTTATAATCCGTTTATGAAAAGATTAGAATTAATAAAAGCCAATAATAGCGTTAAGCTAATTTGTTCTCCAAATAATTTGTTCAAAAGAGCTAAGAAATTCTTTATTTATGGAGTATACGGGGTAGGAAACCTAGGTGATGAAGCAATTTTACAATCAATCTTATTGCAATTGAAGAAAATAACAAATTACCAAAAAATTATCATCAGTAAAAAACCTGATGTAATCTATAATGAATATCACAAACCTTCAATTCATCCATTACTTTATAGTAAAATTTCTCATCTTCTAAATAAACGGAGTAATTCATCTATATTGCTTATGGGAGGGGGAGGGATTCTAAAGGATTATGAGAATAGGCCTGCCACGCTTAAAAAATTTTTAAAAGTGCCAATGGTAGGATTAAAAAATAAATACAAGACAATGCTTTATTCTGCAGGTGTAGAGAAAATAATATTTAAAGAATCAAGAATTCTTTTAGCCGATATCCTAAATCAATTTGATATTTTGACTGTAAGAGATCCATATTCAAAAGAAAGATTAGAAGAATTGGGAGTCCAAAAACAAATATATGTCACTGGTGATCCGGCGGCTTTATTATTTTTAGATATTGGCAACAACAAAATATTCAAAAAGAATAACCCCCTTATTATAGTCACCCTTAGGCACTGGTTTGAAAAGGGATATTTCCATACCGACGAAAGAGTCTTCAATCAATTTCTCTTAGAACTTGCGTATTCACTTGACAAAATTATTGAGGAATTTAACGCATCTATACTATTTATTCCATTTAGAATAGTACCATTTGACAATGATAATAAGATAATACAAATGGTGAAATCTAAGATGAAGTATACTCAAAAGGTCTCATTACTTGAAAAAGTCCCATCTTATGCTTATCTAAATAAGATTTATTCTTTAGCAGATATAACCATAGGTATGCGATTGCACTCTCTGATATTTTCATTCTCATCACTGACACCAATGCTTTCAATCTCCTATTCTTGTAAAATTAAGGACTTTATGAATTATATAAATTTGGAAGATTTTAATTTTAATATTAATGACTTTGTTCCCGAACATCTCTTTAGTAAGATTGAATATATCTTTAACAATAAAGAAGAAATAAACCATTCACTCTACTTTAAACGAAAAGAATATTTAGATAAATTAAACAAAAATTTAATTCTCCTTCAGGATTTACTTTAAATCTTTTCTTTTACTTGTATTATACAAGATAAATCCGTACAATAGGGTAGCTAAAAAACTTACACCTTTTGCGAATATTGGACCGATAGAGCCAAATTTTACTACAAACATATTAAGAAATATAATATAAGTTGCTAATAAAATACCATTAAAAACAAAATAATGGATTTCCTTATTAAATCTTAAGATTAGATATTTAAATGGTGATAAAAAAACCATAGGCAGATACGCTATTATCATTAACCTGAAAAATCTTATTGTGGGAAAGTATTCCCTTCCAAAAAGAATTAAAACGATAGGTTTTGCTAATAAATATAAAATTAAATTAAATCCGAGTAAAGTTCCTCCGATACCCAGACTTATCTTCCAGAACCTTGCTAATTTCTTATTTGAATCTATTTCTGCGGCCTTTGGTAGTATGTATAAACTGAGAGAACCCACGAAAATTATAGTGATATTAATTATCCTCAAAGCAAGAGCATAGTTTCCTAGCTCATCGGGCCCTAAAATTTTTGATACTGTAAAGTAATCAAACCTAATGAATATTAACCATACTATCTCGGATAGTATTAACCATTTTGCTTTTTTTAACAAACCAATTAGTTCTTCTTTGGAAGTTAGAATTCCTTTATTTTTAAACGGTAAGAGTAACACTATTAAAATCCAGGAGGCTAAAAAATAAAGGGAAATGTATATAAAACCGCTATTAATTTTTAACAGAAATATTATTATAACCAATAAAAATAAACCCAAGTAGTACGTAATTTGTGTCAATCCATATAACTTAAATTTTTGTAACGCTTGATATATTGAGGATATGTAAGTAAGAATCCAATAGGAGATAGAACAAATTATTCCTAATATAGCGAGTCTAATATCAAAATTAAAAGAACCTCTAAATAAAAACAAAATTACTATAGCCGAAGATGTTAGAAATAGCATCAGATATAGCTTCAAAAAAGTATAACTTGATAAAACAGAATCCTTTTCACGACCCTTAAGTCTCACAAATTGAAAAACAAATGTTTTGTCTAATCCTGATGTACTATTACCTAATATTGTCATCAAAAAAAAGGCTGCTGAAAATGACGCAAATCCAATATCGCCTAGCGACCTTGCTATTAAAATTGTTATCAACCCTCCTAAGATTCGTGCAATAAGCAAACCTGAGGAGACAGCCATATAAGATTTTATTGGAAGTAACCAAAGAGTTAGAAATTCTTTAATCCTATAATTTTTATGCTTCTCAATGGGGTTTGAATTTAAAGAAAATAAACCTGTAAATCTATTCTTTCTTAGCATTTTATCTATTTTGTTGAGTGGGATATACCTTCTTCAATTCCATTATTTGTATATTGCGGAATTTTTTGAACGCCATTATTCTTTCCAGCGACTATTAATCCCAATAAGAAGAACAAACTAAACAATGTTATAGATCTAACCCCCCAACCCAGTAAGCTCTGCAATAATATTGAAGCAAATCCCCCAAGTCCGCCAACAATAACTGCTAACGTGAAATTATCTAAGTCTGGTAAAGTCAGGTTTTTAATTCCCCTAATAAAGACTGAAATAATAAAAGATAAAAAAAGCATAAATCCAAATAATCCTGTTTCTGAAAAGTATAAAAGATACAAATTATGAACTGGGAATTCTGGGTTTGTGGCAGCAATTCCGCTTATGTCTTCCATTACAGTCGCATAACAATAGTTGTTCAATCCAACGCCCCACAAAAAATGATTTTTTATAGTATAGAGAGCATTCTGATATTGCGCAACTCTACCCGCAACTGTTAAGTAACCAAAAACTATGAACCGTAAGTAAAGTACCTGAAAAAGCAGACCACCTATTACAGCGATTAAAACTACTACCACAGATACGCCAGAAATTATAAATTTTTTAGAAGGTAAATGCTCCTTGGCGAAGATACCAATCAGTGAAAACCCGAGAAAAGAGCCTAAAATGGTTCCAACAATCGCAGAACGTCCAAGTGTCATAAATAGAGCAAGCATAGAAAAAGTGAGTACCAAAAAGAAAAAGAGTTTCTCCTTCCTTTCCTTCAAAATAACACTTAATATTAAAAAGATGGGTATAAAGAGAGACAATAATTTTGCAAATGTATTTGGCTCTCTGAGTGTGCCTGCGGGCCTTCTGAAAATCTCAGCCACATAGATTATACTAGATGTCCCAATGGTTTCGCCAAATAATAAATCCCTTGGCAATATTGCGAACTCCTGCAAAAAGGCTATTGCACTTTCTATCAATAATACTATACCTATTATAATAAGCGCACTTTTGAGCTTCTCTTTAGAGTCTATTAATAAATAAACTATAATACTTATACCTGCTGCTATTACCATTCTAACTAACTCATAAAAAGTGGCATTAAGATTGGTTGCTGTTCGAATAGAAATAATAAAAGAATATACTATAAACAAAATCCAGATAAATAAGGATTTCTCTAACTTAAAATCTACTGATATTTTTTTTTTATAAAACACAACTAAAAGCAGTACACTTAAAAAAAAAGCCATATATGTAGGTGTGATTACAAAATAGGGAGATGCGCCACCAAAATGTGGCTCCATAAATTTATTGAAATAGTATGAATATGGAAGCAGGGGGCCCAGAAAAAGCATTGCAAAGATGATTTTCCAGACTCCAATAGGAGAAAACAGTAAGACAAAGATAAAAATAGCTAGAAAGAAAATTATAATTGAGATACTGTATTTGAATTCCAGTAACGGTAGAAAAATACCTGTACATAAGGCAATGAGAATTAAAAATACAATTTTATTAATACTTTTTACTTGAAAAGACATAATATGAAAATGCTATTACGAAAGCCAGTAAGAAGCTAACCAGCATATTTAACTTAATCCTTGGCGATGATTTGTTCTTAGGTGGGGAAGCATAATCTAATACCTTAGCAATTTCTTTAGTACTGGTGAGGCGAAGTTGAGAATTCAATGTATCTATCATAGAAATGTAGTAATTGCATATATCTGCAGCTCTTTGAGGATCCCTGTCCAGAACCTGAATTTTCATTTCACCTGTTAAATTGAATATACCGATTTTTGTTCTTTCCTTTAATACCAACATAGTATTACCCATATCTTCTTTTTTATAGACCTTCTGAAGATTAAATTGTTTAGCAACATTACTAAGGGAGCGTTTACTTCCTAAAACAGCTTTAATAACCTGTGATGATAATCCCTGTCCAGCACCAAGTTTCGGGCTAAGAATACCAAGAGGACTTGAAATTAAAGTCGAACTGGTAGCTGCCTCTGGCATTAGAAGAATTGCTTCAGCTGTATAAGTCTTTGGAAGGGAAAAACTCACTATCATTGTTATGACAGCGGTAATGAAGGAAATTGATAATATCCACCATTTTTTTGCCCAGAAAATTCCGATTATTTCCTTAAAACTTATAAATTCCTCGTTATTCAAATCTCATCCCCCTGTTTAATTTTAATTAGGTAGATATTAATGTAAAATAAAGAAATGTCAACAACAGAATATATATATATAAATTGACCTAAATTCTAATGAACTTTTATATGCTCTAAAACTCGAGACTCTCTTATCGGTTTCTCAACCTTTATTATAAAATAAGCGGTTTTATAAATGCCCATATTTGGTCTTATTTCAATAAATTTATCTTTCCAAAGAATTGGTACTTTTTCTCTAATATTACCATTTGCATCTAACGAATAACATTTGATATTTCTCTGCTTTGTGTGTTTTAATAAAAGTTTTAAATTAACCGGCTTCAAGAAAGAAATTGCTGGTATCCTTTTCATTCCAAGCTGCTCCTCCTTACTTGGGAACCAGTATCTTTTAGGTATCAGATCACTGGAATTACGGGGGATATATATTTTATCCCCAACATTAATCGCATCACTACCCAAAGTAATCAGAATCTTCTCGGACTTTTCAAGTTCCTTTCCATCTAAGGAAGAAATAGTAAGAGCAAAAAAGTCACTAATGCCTGAGATTATCAAATTGCTGGAACAATATTTATTATCAAGGGTTCCAACAAATCCAATGAATTTTTCACTGTTAGTTATAAAGTATCCCTTTTTATAATTCCAGTCCAGATAGGTTGTCATAATTTTATCTCGAGTCTGAAATAATTCTTTAACATATTTAACATTCTTTCCCCTATTAAAACTCATAACTATTTTCTTTAAATAATAAATCTGTTTAAGTATACCGGGCAAGGGATTAAATCTATAATTAAATTGTTCTTTGGTGAAATATTTAGGGTCACCTATATTAAGAACCAAGGAATCTCTATAGGGTGATATTGTAAATTCTCTAAATGCAGAACCAATAACGGGTAAAAAGATCGATTGGATAGAAAAAGGTTGTTCTAGGGAAGTCATATAAAAGGACGAAAATTCTTCCCGCTTCATGATATAATCTGCATGAGCAAAGAATGAAAAATAAAAAACACCGTCGTAGTCATAAAGAGAAGCAAATAAAGGGACCATTAACGTTGCCTCTAATCTGGAATCAACGGGATAACCTTTGTTCCACTCATCAACGATTACCGGTTTACCCTGATAATTTACTGTAAACATCCTTGCGGGAAAATCCCAGGGTGCCTCATTATTCCAAATCAGATGACTTCTATTCCTCACCCAACCACCCTCATTACCTAATGCATAATAACCATAGGTATGAACAGCCATAAAATCAGAAATTTTAAAGAAGACTCGTTGTTCATAATATGAGTAAGGGTCATTTGTACATGTAATAGGCACTTTAGCACCCAATGACCTCAAGAATCCTTTCATTTCTGCAAAATAAATTGAGTCTTTTTCTGCCGCAAACTTCAAAAAAGCTAAAAAGTTCTTATCGTTATCATCTTTAGGTAATGGAGTATAAGAGATTTGTTTCTCTTTTACATATTCTTCCCAGAATTGCTTTAAAACCTCCCTTCCGCCTTTTTGATACCATAACTTTGAAACAGAATTTTCATTCGACATAATTAAAAATGCTAATGCTGGATCGTCAACATATCTTACACCTGTATATTTGTTTTTATGGGTTAATAGCGAATCCCAGAAAATTTCAGTCTCTTTAATTAACTTTTCATCAAGCAATGCCTTACCCTTAAAAAGCCTTAAAGACAATCCCTCTCTTTGTGTGTATATACAATAAATGGGGGTATAAAACGAATAGTATACCCCATTTTCACTCAATACCTTTGTAAGGTAGTCTAATCTATCGATTTTATTCTCATTAAATTTATATACTTTACTATTCCAAATACCTGGAGGATAAATTCTTACACAATTTATTCCTCTACTCCTCATATACTTCACTGCACTCAGAATAACAGAATCTTGCCCCTCAAGAAAATCCCAACCAACAGTTGTTCCAAAAAATCTTATTCTTTTACCGGATTCATCTCCCACAAAATGTCCATCTTTTATTCCGATAGGTTCAATATAATTATTAAAGGGTATTATTCCAAATTTAGATGGGAAAGTAAATTCAAACCAAGTACTATCGGCTTTTTTATATTCCTTTTTAATAGTATCATTAACAGAGGATAAACTTAATAAACAATAAACAGAAAACAACAGCATTTACATTTCGCCTGCTATTATCAATTGCGATATTACGTCCTTCCTTTTTATCATATAATATCCATAATTGTTTCTAAACTTATTTATCGGGTTTGGAAGTTAAATTATCATAAAAATAGTATTTATATTCTAACTATAGCTCCTCCACAATACTTATTCGCAAAAATCCAGACTAAAAGATGCCAGTCATGCTTTCCATTTCTAATTTCAAACTAATTATCAACTCTTATAGTCCCAACCCATCAAATTCCCAGTTTGTATATCTTGACTACATAATGATAAAACTTTTATTCATTTCGTTCTGCAGATTTTTTCTAACTAAATAATATTTACTCTCCTCACCTAAAACAAAATCTTACTAATTTTATTATAAACCACATGAATAAGGAATGCAACCCTCTATAACCCCTTTGTTAACAAGAAGTAAGGTTTCCTACAACTTACTTCATCACGGTCAGATACCCTTTTATCTCTAATATATTAATTTAAACATTTCAAATTTTCCTTCCCTTCTCCAACTTGACAAGAGGATTTACTTACTTATAATCCCCATATGGACGGGACACTTGACCAGGTAGAGTTTAGAAAGAAGAACTTATTTACCTAATTTCCTCCGCATTTTATCCAGCAAACTATCATCTTTCAGCAATCAAATATAATAGAAAATTCTACCTGACTTTCAGAGGGTAATACCAAGGTACTGATAGGATAAATTTTTTACACCAAAAGTTAGTCTCGTAAAAATTTTTCCTACCACACTTTGGATTTGAATGAGTTCTTTCCTTACGCTAGTATTTGACCGAGATAATGTAACTATTTCCCAAATCCCCTAAGGTTGAAAAACCGAAATCAAAGTTGAATTTATTATAACTCAACCCCAGCCCAAAAGAAAATTTTGAAAGAATTCCTGCTCTATCTGAACGGAACCCTGTTCTCAGAAATAGTATATCAAGAAGAGAATATTCCATCCCGGTGGATATTACAGGGAAATGATCTATTGGAATTTCAAGGGCACCTGTTAAAAAAATGTCCTTATTAATTTCTTTTGCAATCCCTGCGCCAATAATCATGGGTAAATTATAATCCTCATTAATAAACTCCAAACCTTTCCCGACATTCCTTAACGCAAAACCCCACTGAAATAATTCCGTTATACCGCCTAATCCCAGATTTAGAGAATAGGACGATGTCAAGAAGGTATCGATCCTACTCTCAAAATATTTTATTTCAGCACCTAAATATGTATTTTTTCTTATGGAATACGAAAGCCCGCAGTTTACAGTCAAATCACTAGCATCAAACATCCGTTCGTTCCTTGCATGTTCATCCATACCAGTAAATTCGCCATAATCGAGATATGAAATGCTCAGACCAGAGGTAAACCTGCCATAAGGATAGGCCAAAACTAATGAGTTATCCTTTATATCCATAGTTATTGAAAAATAGGAGAAGTCAACTGAAAGAGCGTCAATGCCTCCCAGTGTCGCTGGATTATAATAAAAGGAGCTAATATCATTATTTACTCCAATAAAACTCCCTCCCATGGAGAAAGGCCTTGCTCCACGGTTAAGCTCCAAAGAAACTCCACTACAGCTACCTGTTGTAAAAACGCCAAGTATAAGTAATACATTCATTTTCTCTTCCTCATTTTATTATTGCAATTTTTCCTCTTTTGATTTCAGAACTGTTCTTCACAACATATAAATAAACTCCACTTGCAATTCCGGCAGGATTCCAGGTGATAAGACCATCTGTATTATCTTCTTTTCCCCTCCATACCTCTCTCCCTTTAATATCATAAATTATCACCGTAGTATTCTCGGTAATTCCCTCAAAATTAACCTTTTCATGCCCTATATCTGGCCTAAAGGGGTTAGGGAAAACCTTGAAATATTCAAGGGTCTCCTCAGGATAGGGCCCTCTTACTATGACGTATACACTGTCAGTGTCAACAGTAGAATCCTCTCCAACTGCTTGTATTTTTATATACCCCGAATAATCACCTTTCATTTTACCTTCAGGTATGAATAGGGTGAGTCTTAGCTCCCTTGATGAACCTATGGAAAGTGAATCAGGAATGCCCTCAAGAAATGGGCTCTCCAGTGTGTCGTTTCCATTAATAAGAATACCTGATTCAAGGTAAACACGTTTAACATCAGCAATACTTGGCCCATCAAGATAATCCGGATTTAATGAGTCAGATGTATTTACTATCAGAAGAGATTTAGAAATGTATGCAGGACCTGCCGGGAGAGAATCAAAATCTATGATATTATTAACAACATCAAGGGTATCATTATCAATATCCAGGTCTACACGGAAGCCAAATCTATAAATATTGTTATCTTCTTCTCTTTCAAGGATAATATTAAATGGATCCAAGAATATATAAAAGGGGTGAGTCCCTATGTCGAATGTATCTGGAAGGGTAATTTCTAACCATGCTGTGTTAAAGGGTTCAATATAAGCGACTGAAAGATATAATAGATTATCATTTCCAGGAACTCTGCTGTAAACACCTATGGGGCAGCTACCGCCAGTGTTTCCATTATTTAAAATTTTCAGATCGACCACATTAGTAAGGGTATCTATCTTTATGGTGCTATCAATTATAGTAAAATCTTTATCCCCTGAATAATAATTAATTCTGATTTCCTTTTCTGTGTGTGGAGGAATATCAATCTCGATTTGCAAGATAGAATCTATTAGAGTAAATCCTACAGGACTTCCATTGACAGTAACATTATAAATAGGAACATTCAAATTTTCAATTTTCTTAAGATAATATGCATGAGGTATATCTGTCTCGTTTGAGACAATAACATCATTACCATAAAACATAACATCTACACTGCCATCATAGTTGTTCTTTTCGAGATACATTTTTTTTACTATAAATCCAAGAGATTTCCACTCAACATCTGGATACTGTTGATTTATACTATCTGCAACAGGATTGAATTTATCAATACCATACTTAAATATCTGGGAATGGTGAGAATACATCAAAAGAGGCTTGTCCAAAAATAAATTATATTTCCAAAAATCCACCCTGTAATTGATTGGATCATATGAAGAACATGGATGTTTTCTTCCCACCACGGGAAAATTTCTAAAATTCATGTTGGCTAATCTCATATTATAGTCATAATTATTGGCACTATCTCCCCCAAGGAATAAATACGGTTCATTCTGTGCATTTACTGTTGCATTAAAGTTGTACATTTTGAGGAGTTCGAGGGTAGGAGAAAGAGATATCCCCCAAGGGAATATCATTACTTTCCCAAAATTTATCTCTGTATTTCTATGGAGTTCACACAATCTTGTGTAACCTTCAACGATATCGTCTTCTTGATCTATATATGGCCGAGGAATCTGGTCTGACCATACATTGTTATGAATGGCATTCAGGGTATCTAATTGTTCCTGCGTATAGCATATAAATTCATACCCATCGTGGTTATTTCCATGCTGAATAATAGAATACCTCTCAGGATAATTCTTGAATAGATTGATTACAGAAGTGTCTTGCTCATCATCAAAATGCCTTGGCATATATGCTATTGTTGTATGAAAATCATGCTCTTCCATTTCATTTAGGAGTTCATGGAAATTTAAATAGCCAAAAGGCTCAATAAAATATGGATCATCAATTGTTAGATTAGCATATCTCTGATTGTTATGCCAGCATTGATTTCCATTTGAATATCTTAAAAACATCATAAGGGGTAATATGTTATTTAATTTATTTGAGTTGTAAAGCTCACACATGCTATAGTCACCAATATTCCTATCCTGAATATCTCCATCTAAAAATATTTTACCATTTCCAATTTCTAAATATGAAAATATTGTAATGGTGTCATCTGTATCAGTAATTAATCTCACATCATTATCAGCAAAAATCTCATATGCTTCTTGAAATGCATTATCGATTATTTCACTATTGGCAAAGGCTGAAGTTATACTATCGTTACTATTCGTAAAATACCACCCATTATTATTAACCGTAAATTCTGCACCTCTGTATAAAGAATCCGTAAGAATGGCTATATTATTTATAAGACAGGAATCATTTATTTCTGTTATTATCAGGTTAGATCCATTATTTATTGCGTTCTTTATTAAATTTATCTCTTGGGTATCTAATAAATTCGTATCTGATAGATTAAAATATGCAGCACAAATTGATTTAATATAATTCCCATTTTTGTTTTTTAAAAGACTATCTACGAGAGGAGCAATGGAAAGGTCTACTTTCCTATGACTAAGGCCATAAAATTCAGAGATATACCCAAAATTTATATCTGTATTAAATAAATTATTACCGTTAAATAGCAATATACAATCATTATAACTATCTCTAACATTATAGTTCTTTTCAATATCAAGTATATCGGCAGGTAAATAAAGTATCCAAACAAAGCCTAAAATTACTAAAACGAATGCTTTTTTTATCCTCGCCCCCTTTTTATACAAAGAATTTACAGAATATTCGAAATTTATTATTAAAGCTATAAATCTTTTTTTAATTGTCAAGTTAATACTATATACTCTGGTTGGAAATATCAAAGTATATGATTACTACAGAATAGACATTTAAAGATAAATAACACCTGAGAATTCTCCTATCTACATAAGTAGAAAACTTCAGTATCCCAAGAATAAATTCAAGTATAAATGAGAATCATTAGTTTAGCGACGCTGGTCTCGATTCTATAAGGGAAGTTCCACTCCTTCTCTTGACAAGAGGATATACTTACTTATAATCCCCATATGGATGAAACACTTGACCAGGTAGAGTTCAGGAAAAAGAACTTAGAGAAGTTAAAAGAAAAGGGAATATCCCCTTATCCCTATAAATTCGACAGATCGCATCTCTCATGTGAGTTAAAAGAGAAATTCGATTCACTTAAGGGAAAAGAAGCCTCTGTTGCCGGAAGGATTAAAGCAATAAGGGTTCATGGGAAGAGTACCTTTATGGACCTTCTGGATTCATCAGGAACTATCCAGATATACCTCAAAGCAGATACTCCATCTCTGGATTACGAAATTATCGATTATCTAAATATAGGTGATTTCCTTGGTGTAAAGGGTGAGATTACAAAGACAAGGATGGGAGAAATTACTGTCTGGGTAAAAGAACTCACCATTCTTTCTAAATCCCTCTATCCACTTCCTGAGAAATGGCACGGACTCACAGATATAGAGGAACGATATAGAAAACGATACCTTGACCTAATAGCAAACGAGGAAACCGCACATATTTTTAGAGCGCGGAGCCAGATTATTCAGGCAATAAGGGATTTTCTTAATGAAAGGGGATTTATCGAGGTAGAAACCCCCATACTTCAGCCTGAATATGGAGGAGGATTTGCAAAACCCTTTACTACCCACCAGGAATCACTAAAAAAGGACCTGTACTTACGGATTGCTGATGAACTCTATCTAAAGAGATTGATTATAGGAGGAATGGAAAAGGTCTACGAGATAAGCAAAGATTTCAGGAATGAGGGACTTGATAGGTTCCATAATCCGGAATTTACCATGCTTGAACTTTACCAGGCTTATGCTGACTATGAAGATATGATGGAATTGGTAAAGTCGCTCTTTGACTGCCTTCTCGACCGTTTCATAGGGTCAAAGATACTTAACTACCAGGGGGAGAAGGTATCCTTTGAAGAAGGATGGCAAAGACTTCCATACTTTCCTAGCCTTAAAGACAGAACAGGAACAGATTTTAAAAGCCTCTCTTTTAAGGAAACCCAAAAAGAAGCACTCAAACGTGATATAAATGTTGAGGGTCTTTATACAAAGGGTAAGGTACTTGATGCAATATTTTCCGAAGTGGTGGAACCCACTATTGATGTACCCACTTTTATTATGGACTATCCAAAGGACATATCTCCTCTGGCAAAAGACAAGAGAGATGAGGAGGGTGTGGTGGAGCGATTCGAACCATTCGTATGTGGGATGGAATTAGGTAATGCGTATTCTGAATTAAATGACCCCATTGAGCAGAGAAAACGCTTTGAATCTCAGGCGAAACTCCGTAAGAAAGGTGATGAGGAGACTGAATCACTTGATGAGGATTTCCTTACTGCAATGTCGTATGGTATGCCACCAACCGGTGGTCTTGGGCTTGGAATAGACCGTATCGTTATGATTCTTCTCAACCAAGCTTCTATAAGGGATGTCATCCTCTTCCCACTCCTCCGTTAAAATGACCGAAGATACTAAAAAACTAAAGAGTCTGCGAAATACACTAGAAACCCTTGAAAATAATTTCCCCGAGGCAGACTATCCAGTGGAGTTTGAAACCAATGAACTTACAGCCTTATGCCCATTTACCTCCCACCCTGATTTTTACACACTTAAAATTATATATAAACCGAATAAAAAGATCGTGGAATTAAAGAGTTTTAAATCCTACCTTGAGAAATTCAGGAATCTAAAGACCACCCATGAAACCCTCCTCAATATCATATTCGAAGACTTTAAAGCCCTCCTTTCTCCAGGATACCTCCGGGTGGAACTCCTGGTTAATGTGAGAGGCGGAATAAGGGCCTCGTTATACCGAGAAGAAGGAGAGTAATATTCCTATTGTCTGGCTCTACTGGGCAATAAGTCTAACTATTGTCACTCTTTTAAGCGGTTATGTCGTTCGATATCAAAAGGGAGTGGGATTTGCTGTCCTCCTTGCTTTTTATGTCATCTACCTTGCCGCCTCACAGATAACTGCAACAAGGATTGTTATATTTGATCTGGGATTCCATAAATTTATTGCACCAGCTGCGGTGTTTCTATATCCATTCGTAGCCCAGGCTATTGATATGATTAACGAGGTTTACGGGAGGAAAAAGGCTCACCTTGCGATAGGAATCGCCTTTACAACCCAGGTCCTTTTAGTCATATTTATCCTTCTCGTAAAAAAACTCATAGCCGCTCCATTCTTCCCCTATGAAGAAGCCTGGCAGGACATATTCTCCCTTGGTATCAGGGTAACAGTTGCCTCCTGGGTATCATTTTTAATATGTCAGAATGTGGATGCATATATTTTCTCATACCTTAAAAAGAGATTCGAAAAAAGGGTACTCCTCAGAAGTATATCTTCAGATGTGGTAGATCTCACTCTTGACTCAATAATATTTATAACATTCGCATTCTTCGGAAGAATGCCCATAGTTCCCTTAATCATAGGACAGTTGGTGAGTAAGAACCTTATTGGTATTATCGATACCCCCTGGTTCCTTTGGTATAAGAGGATCATCACCAAATAACTCCTACCCAAACCTTGCCCTTCAGAAAAAAGTTATTATACTTCTTTTGTGAAAAGATTCCTAAATTTTGAATCATTTCTGGCCAGGAGGTATATCAGAATAAAGAAAGGAGAGGGGTTCCGTTCCCTTATAACACTCTTCTCAGGAACTGGTATTGCCTTAGGTGTTGCAACGTTGCTTGTTGTCCTTTCCGTAATGAATGGAATGCAAATAGACCTTCGGGATAAGATTCTGGGGGCAACATCTCACCTGACCCTTATGAAATTCCATAATGAAGCCCTAACTGATTGGGAATCACTGCTTGACACCCTTAAGGGGAAGGTCTCCCAAATAGAAGAGGGAACACCCTATATCTATTCTAAAGGTCTCATCAAACACAAACAATATACTGATGGTATTGTAATAAAAGGAGTGGATGAACCCACTATATCATTGGTAAATGAACTTCCAGATAATGTGGTTCTAGGCTCTTTCGACCTCTCTGGTAGGGGTATAATCCTCGGAAGGTATGTGGCAGACCGCCTCCGTGCCCATATTGGGGATACAGTTGTCCTTTCTTCTCCCTTCAGAGCGACTCCTACACCCTTTGGCCTTCTCCCTTCTGCAGATGATTTCACAGTCGCTGGCATCTTTGATATGGGGATGTATGAATACAATGCAACACTGGGACTAATTTCTATAGAGAATGCAAGCAAACTATTCAGACTGAACGGCGTAACAGGGATAGAATTCAAAATAAAAGACATCTATAAAGCTCCAGATGTTAGTATTGAAGTAGCAGCACTCCTAGGCTATCCCTATCGTGTTACCAACTGGATGGAAACCAATAGGACACTACTCCGGGCTCTTAGAATCGAGAAAATAACCATGTTTATAATACTTATACTTATAATAATCGTTGCTGCATTCAATATCATAAGTTCGCTCATATTGATTGTAATAGGTAAGATGAAAGAAATAGGCATTCTAAAAGCAATAGGCACAACTTCCTCCTCTATTATGAAAATTTTTCTTATAGACGGTTTTTTAGTGGGAGGATCTGGAACTATTACTGGCGTCATAATTGCCTATGTACTCTGCTGGCTACTTGGTAAGTACCATTTCGTCGATCTCCCTTCGGATGTTTATTTCCTGGATAAACTCCCGGTTCTTATGCAGTGGCAGGATTTTCTTATTGTATCACTATCCGCCATAGCATTATCTGTCCTTGCGGGTTTCTATCCGGCTAAGAAAGCTTCTTCCCTTGACCCTGTCGAGGCTATCAGGAATGAATAACATATTGCTATCAGCAAGTAATATACACAAAAGTTTTCGCTCGGGTAATGAGGAGATAAGGGTCCTTCTGGGTGCTGATCTAAGCATAGAAGAAGGGGATTTTGTTTCAATAAATGGACCCTCGGGCTCAGGGAAAAGCACCTTGCTTCACATCCTGGGCGGCCTGCAACATCCAGATAAGGGAAAAGTTGTCCTTGATGGTAAACCACTTTACTCTCATTCGGATAGAGAACTGGCAGAGATAAGGAATGAAAGGATAGGATTTATATTTCAGTTTCATTACCTGCTTTCCGACTTTACCGTTATTGAGAATGTAATGATTCCACTCCTCATAAAGGGGAAACGAAAGAAAGAAGCACAGGAGAAAGCAAAAGAACTCCTTTCTATGGTGGATCTTACCAATCGTGCACACCATAGACCTAAAACACTATCCGGAGGAGAAAGACAGCGGGTAGCAGTTCTCCGCGCTGTTATAAACGAGCCTTCGCTACTTCTTGCTGATGAACCCACGGGAGACCTTGACTGGGCACACACTAATACCATTCTCCAGATGTTGACGGATCTTAATATAAATAAAGGAATGACTATAATTATAGTGACCCATAATAAAAGGGTTGCAAAAATAGCAAAAAAAACATATAATCTGGTTGAAGGAAGGTTAGAAGAGAAAAATGAAATGTGACTTATGCGGTAAAAATGAAGCTAAATATAAATACTATGAAGTAGATTCTAATAGTATAAGGGAATTGAATATTTGTGATGAATGTGCTCAAAAGAAAGGAATTGACTTTGCCTCTAGAAAGGCTCAAGTAGAGCAGGAAAATATTGAGTGCCATGGTTGTGGACTCAGTTTTAAGGAATTCAAAGAAAATAATCTATTGGGCTGTCCTGAATGTTACAACTCTTTCAGATCAAAACTAAAAATAATTTTCAAACAGATGCATCCAGATACCACTCATACAGGGAAAGAGCTCATAAAGGATGTCCGTGTACTCAACATGAAAAAAGAAATAAGAGAATTACAGCAACAACTACAGAACTATGTAGCGAAAGAGAAATATGAAGAGGCTGTTCAAATAAGGGATAAGATAGAAAAATGTCAACTGGAAATAAAGAGCCTGAAGGAGAAAGAATGATTGAAAATCTTAAAGGGTCTTCACCTGAATGGTTGAACAGTCTTGGTCCTTATCCTGATATAGTTTTCCTTTCTAAGGTATCTCTCTATCGAAATATTGAAGGATATCCGTTTAATGCGTGTTCCACGGATGAGGAAAAGAGAGAAATACTGAAACTTCTTATGGATGGGATAAAGTCTATTGATGTCTTCAATAATGTGTTCAGCCTTAAGGAACTTTCCTCTTACGAGAAAAAAATCCTCTTTGAAAGATGCCTTATTTCCCAGAAAGAAATGCGGAATGGCACCTTTTCTGGCGTGGCTTTAAATGATACTCAGAATAGTACACTGGTCTTAAATTCAGATGAGCATCTTCGGATATCTTCAATCTCTTCTGGCTTTGAACTTCAAAAACCATTCAACGAATGTGATCGGCTGGATGATGCACTAACCGATGAACTTGATTTCGTCTTTGATAAAGAACTGGGATTTCTAACATCTTCGCCCAAGAGGGTCGGAACTGGACTCGAAATCTCGATCTTTATTTATCTCCCGGCAGTTGTTATTACAGGAGCAGCGCTTGATTTAATAGAGGACCTGGAGAGGAACCACTATTTAATGGAAGGGACATTTAGAGACAAAGGAGGAATCGAGGGAAGTTTGTTTCATATTAGCAATCAGTTTACACTGGGGGTGAGTGAGGAGGAAATAATAAGAAAGACAGAGGAAAAAATAAAAGAAGCGATTCAGACTGAATTTGACGCTCGTGAATATCTAATGGAAAATGCCCGATACGAAACAGAAGATAAAATCTGGCGCTCCTATGGAATAATAACGAATGCTCGATTCTTGAATTTAGAGGATTTTCTTAATCTCGCTTCAGCGGTCAGATTAGGAGTGGGACTGGGTTTAATAAAAGATATTTCAATACTGGATTTAAACAAGTGGACCATTCTCTCACAACCTGGACATATCCGCTTTGCGAGTGGTGGGGATATTAACTCAAGAGAAGAAAATATCCTTCGAGCAAAGCTTATTAGAAAGAATACAGGGGGGTGAAATGTTTATGGATGAAAGGTTTACAAAGAAACTTCTAGATGTAATAAAAGTCTCAAAAGAGATAGCAGATGAAATGAGGATGCCATCTGTTACACCTGAGACATTGCTACTCGCTTTAATAAAGCATAGCAACAATATTGCCGTAACCATCATAAAAGAGGGAGGGATAGAGGTTGAATCTCTGGAAGAAAGGATAGAGGAATATTTCAGGGAGAGTAAAGCCGTATTCCTTCTAGACCAACCTATAGGTTTATCTAACGAAGCTATTTTTGTGCTCGAAAAGGCAAAAGAAGAATCAGCACTAATGGGACGACAAATAATTGGAACGGAGCATTTACTTCTGGCCTTGTTAAAAACGAAAAACAGCGCCGTCCCGGAATTATTAAAATCCGAGGGGCTTGACTACTCAGAGGCAAAGAATATACTTCTCGATCTATTCTCCAGAAGTTCCTCCCCGGAAAGGAAAGAAGCGGAAAAAAAGACCAATAAAGACCGCTCTATAGAATACTATACGCGTGATCTAACCGAACTTGCAAGAGAAGGTAGGATTGATCCTATTATAGGCAGGGAAAAGGAGATAGAAAGAGTTATCCAGACACTCTGCCGCAGGAAGAAGAACAACCCCGTGTTGATAGGAGAAGCTGGCGTCGGCAAGACCGCAATAGTAGAAGGCCTTGCCCATAGGATTGTAAAGGGAGTAGTTCCCAAAGCCTTACTTAAAAAACGTATCCTCTCGCTGGACCTTGCTGCTGTGATAGCAGGGACTAAATACAGAGGACAATTTGAAAAACGTCTAAAAGAAATAATAAATAGCCTTAAAAATTCCAATAATATTATCTTCATAGATGAAATCCATACAATCGTTGGAGCAGGAGCAGCCGAAGGTGCAATAGATGCTTCGAATATGTTAAAGCCAGCACTAGCGAGAGGAGAAATCCAGAGCATTGGGGCTACAACCACAGAAGAATATAGAAAACATATAGAGAAGGACGGGGCACTTGAACGAAGATTCCAAATACTATTAGTTGAACCTCCAAGTGTAGAGGAAACAACAGAGATACTTAACGGCATCAAAGAAAAATATGAGGAATTTCATAAAGTCGTTTACACAAAATCTGCGGTAGAATCTGCTGCAAAGCTTTCTTATCAATATATAACCGATAGAAATCTTCCCGATAAAGCAATCGACGTTATGGATGAAACAGGTGCCAGGGTTAAATTAAGAAATACCAAAATTCCCGAACAGATGATCAGCTTTGAGGAAGAATTAACAAAAATCAAAAAAGAACTACAGCAAGCCAGGGAGGAAGGAAAATACGAAATTGCTATTGAATTAAGGGATAGAAGGGATGAAATAGAGAAAAAACTTATAGAAGAAACTGCCAAATGGGAAAAAGACGAGACAAAAGAAAAAGTTCTGGAAGAGGATATAAGGGAAGTGATTTCTAACTGGACTGGCATCCCAATTTCAAAATTGAAACAAGAAGAAACAGAAAGACTTCTTTCTATGGAAAGCGAAATTGAAAAGAGATTAGTAGGGCAGGATGAGGCAGTAAAAACAGTGGCAAAAGCAATAAGACGGGGCAGGGCAGGTCTACGAGACCCAAAAAGACCCCTGGGTGCCTTCCTCTTCCTTGGTCCCACAGGTGTTGGTAAGACTGAACTCGCCAAACAACTGGCAAAATTCCTCTTCAACACTGAAGAGGCTCTCATCAGGATTGATATGAGTGAATTTATTGAACGGTTTAACGTCTCTAAACTTATTGGGGCTCCCCCTGGTTATGTCGGGTTCGAAGAAGGAGGGGTGCTCACTAAAGCAGTAAGGCGACGTCCTTATTCCGTAATTCTCCTGGATGAGATAGAAAAAGCCCATCCAGATATATATAATATACTTCTCCAGGTGTTTGACGATGGCATACTCACAGACGCTTACGGTAGGAAGATTGTCTTCAAAAATGCTGTAATCATTATGACTTCCAATATAGGAACAAAGAATATAATGAGAGGAACCCACATGGGTTTTCAAAGAACCGACAGAGACTCAGTTTATGAAGAAATGAAGAAATATCTCCTGGAGGAGATAAAGAATACATTTAACCCCGAATTCCTGAATAGGATTGAGGATCCCATAATATTTCACCCTCTGGATAAAGATATGATGAGAAATATAGTTGATATATTCTTTGGGGAAATAAAAAAGCGGGTAGAGGAAAAGGGTTATGAAATATCCCTAACAGAGGAAGCAAAGGAACTCCTGATTGAAAAGGGATTTGACCCAGAATATGGAGCACGGCCTCTTAAAAGGGTTCTGCAGGTATATCTTGAAGATATACTGGCAGAAGACTTCCTTGAAGGTAAGTGGGAAAAGGGGACAAAAATAGTAGTTTCACGGGAGGAGGATAAATTAATATTCTTCTCGTCACACTCTGTTGCAGAGGTCATGTAATAGGAATGGGGAAAACAATCTCAATAGTCAATCAGAAGGGGGGGGTTGGAAAAACCACAACAGCAATAAATCTGGGTGCCTCCCTGGCATTTTATGAGCAACATTGTTTAATTGTCGATATGGACCCCCAGGCAAATGCTACAAGCGGACTGGGGTTTACTAATGTATATCCTTCCGTATATGACGTTCTTGTTAAAGGAACTGAATCAAGAGAAACCATTAGAGAGACCTATATTCCTAACCTGGAACTTATGGTCTCTGATATATCTCTGGTAGGAGCAGAAGTAGAATTAGTGAGGACTAAGGGAAGAGAAATGCAACTCAAGAGAAAAATAATGTCTTTAAAAAGGAACTACGACTTCATCCTTATTGATGCTCCCCCTTCTCTCGGATTACTAACGGTAAATACTCTTGTCGCTGCTGATTCCGTTCTAATACCGATTCAAGCTGAATTTTATGCTATGGAGGGTTTGAGTAAATTATTAAATACTATAAGGAGCATTCAGCGTGAGCTGAATTCCCGCCTTACCATCGAAGGCGTTCTACTTACTATGTATGATACCAGGTTAAACCTTTCTCACGAGGTTACAGAAGAGGTTAGAAGATATTTTGGGGAAAAGATGTATAATATCATAATTCCAAGGAATGTGAAACTTGCGGAAGCTCCAAGTTATGGAAAGGATATATTCGACTATGATAAAAATTCAAGAGGGGCTGAAGCTTATAAAAAACTGGCTAAGGAGGTAATGGAAAAGAATGGGAAGACAGGCACTTGGCAGGGGATTTGAAGCCTTAATTCCGCAATTGGGAGAAGACGAAATCCCACTTGATAAGATATTCCACTCTCCCCTCCAGCCAAGACAACAAATAAATGAAGAAGAATTAAAAAGTCTGGTTTCATCGATAAAGCATAACGGGGTTCTTCAGCCTATCCTTGTGAGGAGGGTTGATGATAGATATGAGCTGGTATATGGACACAGACGTTATGAGGCTGCAAAAAGAGCAAAACTGTCCAGGATTCCTGCTGTAGTCAGGAAACTCTCTGATAGAGAAGTTCTTTTGATTTCGATAATTGAGAACGTTCAGAGAGAAGATTTAAACCCAATAGAAGAAGCCAATGCTTATCGTAAACTAAATACAGAATTCAACCTCACTCAGGAAGAAATTGCAGAAAGGGTTGGCAAAGCTCGACCTACCATCACAAACAAGATGAGACTTCTTTCTCTTCCGAAGGTGGCGCAAGTTGCTTTAAATAAGGGAGAAATAACCGAGGGACATGCAAGGGCGCTCCTGGCTCTGGGCGATGAACAAAAGATTATAAAGGAACTGAAGAACATTATAAACAGTTCAAAAACAGTCCGAGAGGTTGAAGGGACAGTGAGCGAAAAAGCAGTGCAGAGAAGCAAAAAGGAATTGCCTTTGCAATACCAGAGCCTCCTGGAAGAATTAATAGAATTATTTAAGACTGAAGTTAAAATAACCCTGGGAAAGAAAAGAAATAAATTGATAGTAGAATTCTACTCAGATACCGACCTGGAGAGGATATATAAAATCATACGGGGAGATGATAAAGGATATAAACCCTAGCTTACCTTGACTCATCCCAAGCAAAGGATAATAAAAAAGATGAAACAATATACCATACAATTTATACCACCAGAAGGAAAGATAAGAGAATTAACTATAACCCAGAGAGCATTGATCATCTCCATTACTATTGGGGTTATAATTATTGGTGCTTTTATTTATTTTAGTGTGAATATTGGTAGGGTCTACGGGAAAAATATACAATATAATCTTATGAAGAGAAAAGTTGCACAACTTGAAAGGAAGCAAAAGGAAATTGAATATCTATCAAAGGAAATTAGAAAATTCTATGTAATCTCTACGAAATTAAGTAATGCATTAGGACTGGATATCTCCCCTACAGAATCATATAATGAGGAAAATAAGAGTCTCGCCGGAAGAGAGAATGAAGATTTAAATGAAAAAACAATGGAAGAAGAAGCAAAAAGCCTAAGGGATTTTATTCCTGATATTATGCCATGTTTTGGCGGGTGGATAAGTAAGGAATTTTCAGGGGAACATAAAGCTATCGATATAAGCTTAAAAGAAGGGAGCTCTATATTTACAACAATAGAAGGTGAGGTTGTCTTCTCGGGAGAACGTCAGTACCTGGGTAAGACAATTGAAATCAGTAATGACGAAGGATTTCTGGTTCTTTATGGGCACAACAGTAAAAACCTGGTAAGAAAAGGCGCTAAGGTCAAAAAGGGAGATATTATTGCTCTCTCTGGTAATACAGGACGAAGTGATGCTCCCCATTTACACTATGGTATACAAATGCATGGTAAGTGGGTTAATCCAATAAACTATTTACCAATCAGGAGGTAATTATGAACAAGGACGCTATAATGAATGTTCTTCACAGGGGTTCTGAAATTGAAGGAACTATTAAGGTTAACGGCTCAGTTCGAATTGATGGTAAAATTAAAGGTAAAGTTAAAGCAAGTGAAAAGATAGTAGTTGGGCAAACTGGCATCATAAATGGAGACCTCACGGCAAAAGAGGTAACCCTTTCGGGCAAGTGCAAGGGGACTATTTCAGCAGAGAACTTAGTCGTTTTTCAACCAACAGCTGAATTCGACGGTGACATCAAGTGTAAAAGGTTGATAGTTGATGAGGGCGTGATCATCGACGGCAATATTAATATGCGAGACAACAGGGGAAAAGGTGTCCAGGAAAAACCGAAGGAAGGATGAACTCCGCCCCGTCAGTATAGAAGTAAATTATCTTAATCAGATTCCAGCTTCTACCCTCATAAAACACGGTAATACTGTGGTTCTGGTTAATGCTACTATAAATGATTCCGTGCCACCTTTCTTACAGGGAAGAGGATCGGGCTGGATAACAGCTGAGTATGCTATGTTACCCAGAAGTGCACCTTCTCGGGTAGCGAGAGAGAGAAAATATATATCCGGTAGGACGTATGAGATCCAACGTTTGATAGGGCGTTCAATAAGACAGGCTTTTGATCTTTCGAAAATCGGAGAGAGAACCATCCTTATCGATTGTGATGTAATACAGGCTGATGGAGGAACAAGAACGGCTTCTATCACAGGGGCATTTGTTTCCGTGTATGAACTTCTCCGTGAGATGACTGTAACAAATGAAATAGAGAGGATACCGCTTAAAAGATGGATTGCTGCTGTTAGCACTGGAATAATTAATAGAGCGATTTATCTCGACCTTGATTATAAGGAAGACTCTTCTGCTGATGTTGACGCTAATCTCGTAATGGATGGAGATGGAAAATTAGTTGAAATCCAGTGCACTGGCGAACAGACCCTCTTCTCCCTTGAAGAACTTAATAAGATGGTCTCCCTTGCATCTACCGGGATTTCCCAGCTTATCTCCATACAGAAGAAAATACTTGGGATTTAATAGCATTCCCGTTAAGTGGATGAAGTTTTTTTAACTAAATGAGTTAAATATGGTTTGCGTAAAAGGCAATAATACTGAGCAGCATGAAGGATTATTTAATACTTACGGTAATTACTGGGTAAAGAAAGTTCGCGGAGAAGGAGAACGGCTGGACCTGTATCTTACCCATTCTGAACTAAAATTAAGCAGAAGCAGAATACAGGAAAAGATAAAATCTGGAGAAATTCTTGTGAATGGAGAACGTTCCAAATCTTCCTATATAATTAAAAAAGGAGATATAATTCAGGCAGTTTACTCTCCTCCCAAACCCTTCAAAATTGAAGGAGAACCAATACCCTTATCTATTATATATGAAGATGAAGATATAATCGTAATAAATAAACAACCAGGCATTGTTGTTCATCCTGCAAAGGGCCATTCAGGCGGCACCCTCATAAATGCTCTTCTATACCATTGTTCAAAACTTGCAACTGGGTTTGGAATGGAACGTCCGGGTGTTGTGCATCGCCTGGATGCAGATACTTCAGGCGTTATCATTTTTGCAAAGAGCGAGAGAGCCCATTCCCCTCTTGCCCTCCAGTTCCAGGAAAGAAAAGTTATGAAGACATATCTTGCTATCGTCTGGGGCACTCCTCCCATAAAGGAAGGAGAAATCAACGCCCCCATAGGCAGACACCCTATAAAAAGAAAATTGATGGCTGTAACACCTCTCTGCTCCAAGGAATCTCTGACCCGTTTTAAAGTGCTTTATTCCTATTCTTTTGCTTCGGCTTTGAAGATTATACTTGAAACCGGAAGAACACACCAGATAAGAGTTCATCTATCTCACTTTGGATATCCTGTAATTGGCGATCCACAGTATGGAGGTAGAAATAGGAGGATTTTAAGGAGGATAGGAATTGATTGTAGAGAAAAATTCGAGAGGATAATGCAAATTATCGATAGGCAGGCCCTCCATGCAGCGTCCCTAACTATAACACATCCTGTTAATCATAAAAAAATGAGGTTCAATGCCCCTCTTTATGAGGATATGAAGAACCTTCTCAGATTTCTAAATGAAGTTAATAGTAGTTGAATCTCCAACAAAAGCACGGACTATAGCTAATTATCTCCCCAATGTCAGGGTTATGGCTACTATGGGGCACATAAAGGATTTACCAAAGAGTGAATTAGGGATAGATGTAGATAATGGTTTTACTCCAGATTATCATATTATAAAAGGAAAAGGCAAAATCGTAAAGGAGATAGTGAACGCTTCTAAAAAGACTGAAGGTGTTTACATAGCAACGGATCCAGACAGGGAGGGAGAAGCTATTGCATATCACCTTCAACAGGAACTCCCAGTAAGTGCAAAGAGGGTGCTATTCTATGAAATGACAAAGGGAGGAATAAAGAAGGGACTTTCAGAACCAGGAGATATAAACGAAAATAAGGTCCTGTCCCAGAGAACGAGGAGAACTCTTGACCGACTTGTCGGATACAAGATCAGCCCTCTGTTATGGAAAATAGTGAAAAGAAATTTGTCTGCCGGTAGGGTTCAGAGTGTAGTTCTTCGTCTTATCCTGGAGAGAGAGAAAAAAATTGAGGAATTTGTACCTGAGAATTACTGGGTATTCAATGCAATCTTTAAACATGAAAACGGCGAATTCAAGGCAACATTATGGAAGATTAATGAAAAAACGGCAAAAATAAAGGACGAAAAACAGGCAAATGAAATAGAAAAGGACCTTCTGAACCCCACTTTCATGATAGGAGAATTCACCAGGAAGGACACGAAAAAATCTCCACCACCACCCCTTATTACAAGCAGTCTCCAAAGAGAGGCATCAAATTACTTAAACTTCTCGACAAAAAAGACTATGTTTACGGCTCAACGACTCTTCGAAGGTGTCAAACTACCAGGAGGCCAAACCGGCCTTATAACCTATATGAGAACGGATTCAGTAAGAATCGCAAACGAAGCACTAAAAAAGATACGAGAATTTATCAAGGAGAAATACGGAGATAAATATCTGCCAAAAAGTCCAAATCGATTTAAATCAGGGAAAACAGCCCAGGAAGCCCATGAAGCTATACGTCCCACGGATATAACGAGAACTCCGGAATCGGTAAAGGAATATCTCAATAAGGACGAGTTCAAACTCTATCAACTCATCTGGAAAAGGGCACTTGCCAGTCAATTTGAGTGCGCAGTATTTGATTCGAGAGTAGCAGTCGTGAAAGGTAATGGTTACCAATTCAAAGCCTCTTCTAAAAACTTAAAATCCCAGGGTTTTTATAAGATATTGAATCTTCCGGTAGAGGAAAAGGAGATACCTTTAATGGAGGTAGGCGATAGAGTCCGTTTAAAAAACTTAGAGAACGAAGCAAAAAGAACCACACCGCCTTCAAGATATTCAGAGGCAACAATAGTAAAGGAGATGGAGAAACAGGGGATAGGACGCCCGAGCACCTATTCTCCAACGATATCCACGTTGTTTGAAAGGGAATATATCAAAAAAGAAAAAGGTTTTCTAATACCCCTTGAGATGGGGAAAGTGGTCAACAAAGTTCTTATTTCCTATTTCGATTCAATAATAAACTGTAAATTCACTTCAAATATGGAGGCGACCCTTGATAAAATTGAGAAAGGAGAAAAGGACTGGCAGGAGTCCTTAAGTGAATTCTATCAACCATTTATTCAGAATATAGAGGCTGTGGAAAGTAATATCCCGGATATCAAAAAGAAACTCTTCGAAGTGAGCGACAGTAAATGTCCAAAATGCGGAAGACCATTGATAGTTAAATGGGGAAGGTTTGGAAAATTCTTTTCCTGTTCAGGGTACCCTCGCGATTGTGACTGGAGGGGTCCTCATCCTGATAATGTGCTGGATGAAAAATGCCCAAAATGCGGTGCCAATCTCATAATCAGGATAGGCCGATATGGGAGATTTAAATCATGCCCTAACTATCCTGACTGCAAGTACACAGCCCCAATCTCTACAGGTGTTGCGTGCCCTTTATGCGAGAAGGGTGAATTCATAGAGAGGAAATCAAAAAAAGGGAAAATTTATTACCCCTGCTCAAATGAGGATTGCGATAATGTCCTCTGGGATAAACCAGTGGAAGTAGAATGCCCCAAATGTGGTGCTCCATTCATGGTAGAAAAGAAAGGAAGACAGGGGGATTATTTATATTGTCTTCAGTGTAAACATAAAGAAAACAAAGATTAGGTATTTAGTATCGCCTCGCCTTTCATCAAAAGGAGTAGCGAAACTTGTTTCAGAGAGAGTGTTACGCAGAGTGAGTCTGCTACTACAGAAAGTTATATTTGTAAGGCTAAAGCCTTGGCTTATTTCACTTCAGGATAGCACCTTATAGCTGAATCGGTTAACACCCAGACTTCTTCGCCATTCGAATCCATCCTTTTCGCAGATGGTATGAAAATGATTGTATCATTCGTTATTAGGGAATCATTTCGGAGAAATACATACCCAGCATTGAATACAGCTATATCCTGGATTCCCGGTATATACCTCTTCTGCTTGAGTTGATTGGGCCTCCTATATACATATAATGTGTCATTGCCGTAAAGATAGATAGAATTCTCACAAAGAGCGCATCTACTCGTCTCCTGGAAATTTATAGGAATCTCTCTTCCAGTGGATAATTCTACTAAAAGAGAACGTTCTCCAGCGATAAGAAGTCCGTCCCTGTCTGCATCTATGTCATTGGCACGAATACTAATTGTACCAAGGTATTCACCCCTTAAAGAATATTTCTGTATCAACCCGGCACTTAAGGAGGCAACCCATACGGAAAATGGAGCAGAGGTAAGTGAAGTAGGATTAAACAACGAATCAAGAGGAACATTAACGGTGTCATCCAGAATTTCGACTCTTGCCGGATTAGAAGACAGCAGAAGCACTCTACTTTTCGTATCAACTGTTATATCAATGTAAGAGGATAAGAGAATATAAAAGAACAACATCAAATCCTACGGTTTTATCCCCACTATGAATTTCCCTACCTTTATTGAGACCGAAAAACTGAATCTCTTTAATTTCATTCAGTAGCCGACTCCTTACTTATTCTGTCTTTTTGTATTCTCTTCAAATCAAATTCACTTGCCGAAACAGGATATTCTCCTGTAAAGCAGGCAGTGCAGAATTTCCTGTCTCTTTTATCGGAAATAGCCTCAATCAATCCCTCTATTGATTGGTATATAAGAGAGTCGGCGCCAATAATTCTTCTAACATCTTCTATTGACTTACCATCAGCGATAAAATTGTCTCTTGTTTGCATGTCAATTCCATAATAACAAGGATAGCGAAGTGGAGGCGAAGATATTGCAAGATGTACCTCTCTTGCTCCAGCTTCCCTCACTAACTGTACTATCTCCCTTGAGGTATTCCCTCTCACTATAGAATCATCCACAAGCATTACCTTCCTTCCTTTCAATTCTTCCCGGAGGGGCGAGAGTTTCATCCTGATAGATTCCTGCCTATTCCCCTGATATGGCATTATAAAGGTTCTTCCAATATACCGGTTCTTCATAAGACCTTCTCGATATTTAATTCCAAGTTCTTCGGATAGACCCAGAGCAGCAGCTCTTGATGTATCTGGAACTGGAACTATCTGGTCTATATCGAGTGATTTTCCTTTTACTATCTTTGCAAGGTTCTTCCCCAGATTGAGCCTTGCTCTATATACTGAGATGCCATCAATAACAGAATCCGGCCGGGCAAAATATACGTACTCGAAAATACATGGATAGTGTTCTTTTCTGCTCAATCTCTCCTGGTGAATTCTCCCTTTCATATCTACGAAAATAACCTCTCCTGGCTCCACATCTCTTTCTATTTTAAATCCTAGTGTCTCAAGGGCTACACTCTCAGATGCAACCCCAAAACTTCCATCTTTTGTCCCGTAGATTATGGGTTTTATACCGTGAGGGTCCCTGAAAGAAAGCATGCCTTTATCCTTTATGAAAGCAACACCGGAATAGCTACCTTTCACCTCTTTGAATACTATTTCCATTGCTTTAAATAAACCTTTCACTGAAAAAGGCTGTTGCCGGGAGAGCTCATCCGCAAGGATATTTAGAATTAGTTCCGCATCACTCGTTGTATTAAGAAGGCGTAGTCTTTCCTTCTCTAACCTCTCCCGAAGTGAGAAAAAGTTTATGACATTTCCATTGTGCACCAGTACTATCCCGTAAGGAACATTGGACAGGAATGGCTGCGCATCCGATGCATCCCCCTTACCTATTGTTGGATACCTTACATGCCCTATACCGATATTACCCTTCAGGTACGCGAAATTCTTCTTCTTGAATACATCGCGAACCATTCCATCACCCTTTTTGATATTAAAGCGGTTGGAGTATGTTACTATCCCTGCCGCGTCCTGCCCTCTATGTTGTATAGTGAGAAGCCCTGTATAAATATCCGTTACCACTTCGGAATTACCAAATATTCCTATAAATCCACACATTTTAATTCAGTTTATCTCCGGGTTTTATATGATAACCATTTATAAAGGACATGGCATTCATCATCCCCCTGCCGGAAAGTTGAAGTTCGTTTATCAATACAGAACCAGGATTACATGCCACTACTATTACATCATCAACACCAATCACTTCCCCAGGGATTGTACCCTCTACTACTTCCTCTCTTGACCGGGCTCGCAGGATTTTAAGCCTTTTCCCACGAAAATGGGTATAAGCTCCAGGTATATATGCCAATCCTCTAATCTTTCCTGCAACATTAATAGCACTTTCTTCCCAGTTTATCCTCAGTTCTTCTTTTCTAATTCTTGGCGCATATACCGCCCCATCTTCATCTTGTGGAATTCTTTGTAGAGCCTTTCCTGCCTCTATTTCCTTTAGGATAGTTAATGCCAGATCAACCGCCACATTCGAGAGGCGCGCTTCCAATTCTGTGGCCACCTCATCTATTCCAATAATAACCTCTTTCTTACTTACTATATTACCTGTATCTATCCCTTTATCCATCAGGAAAATGGTGACCCCAGTTTTCTCCTCTCCATTCATGATGGCACTCCTTATAGGTGTTATCCCTCTATACTTTGGGAGAAGAGATGGATGGATGTTTAGAGGGTAAGTGACAGCGGAAAGTATATTCTCTTTTAATATCCTGCCATAAGAGGCAAGCAGGAATACCTCTACTCCAATCTCCCTTATAGCCCTCTCCATATCCTCTGTATTGGGATTATCAGTCTCTTTTAGATTAAGGGAAAGCTCTCTTGCAATTACTCCAACAGGCGTGGGGGATTCCTTCTTCCCTCTTCCCTTTTTCTTCTGCGTCTTGGTTACTACAAGTGCGAATTCAACACCTTTCTGGTAAAGAGAATACAATATATTTGATGAGAAATCCGAACTACCGAAGAATATGGTTCTCATTCATCTCAATTTTCTTTTTTCACAATCCTCGATACCATATTCCTCTCTATCTCCATCTCTGTATTATTATCTATTTTTAACTTAAGGGTTTTCTCCTTGATCTCAACAACTTTCCCGTGTATCCCCCCTTGAGTTACAACCTTATCCCCCTTAGAAAGTGTATTGACCATTAGCTGGTGTTCCTTTTGCTTCTGCTGAGAAGGACGTATAAAGAGAAAATAGAATATAGCGAATATCAGCACAATAAATATAAGGGATGTAAAACCATCCTGTCCACATGCACCAAGCGGTGGCGCTCCTTCACCAGTTCCTTGTGGTACTCCTGGACATCCCTGTGAGATTAAAAGATTGATAAAACCAAACATTAAAACCCCCTTTTGTAGTTATTTATAATTTCTACAGACCATTCCTCAATGGTTTTGCTCCTAATATGTTTCCTTATCTCCCGCATCAAAACCATATAGAATGATATATTATGCACGGTAGATAAGTATTTCGCAAGTATCTCATTTGCATTGAATAAATGATGGAGATAGGCACGAGAGTAATTCCTGCAGGTTGGGCATTCGCAGTCCTCCGATATAGGCCTTGAATCATTCTTGAAGCATGAATTTTTTATATTCATCTTCCCTTCCCATGTATAGATACCCCCGGTCCTTGCGTTTCTTGTAGGTATAACACAGTCGAAGAGGTCAATACCCTTCCCTACCCCTTTTATGATATCTTCAATCTTCCCCACCCCCATGACGTACCTGGGCTTCTCTTCTGGTAGATGTAAAACGGTTGCATCTATAACTTCCCACGTCTGCTCTTTCGATTCCCCCACCACCAATCCCCCTATAGCATATCCATCGAGATTCAGGCTGGCTATCTCCATAGCTGCTTCGATCCTGAGGTCTTGATAGGTAGAACCCTGCACTATCCCAAAAAGAAGACCTTTATAGCCTAAGCTTCTGAAATAATCAACAGTTTTTTTTGCCCATATATTTGTCCTCTCCGTTGCCTCTCTTGCGTAACCTCTGCCTATTGGATATCCTACGCATTCGTCCAGAGGCATCATAATGTCAGAGCCAAGGCTAATCTGTATATCAATAACCTTCTCTGGCGTAAAATATATGGGTGCTCCATCTATGTGGGAAGAGAAGAAAATGCCATCATCGTGGATTTTCCGTATACTCGAAAGGGAATAGACCTGGAATCCACCTGAATCAGTGGCAATCGGACCATCCCAATCCATAAATGAATGTAGCCCCCCGAGACTCTTTATTAGTTCTTCACCCGGACGGATATGCAGATGATATGTATTGGATATGAATAATTGAACCCCTAATTTTGCTAAATCCCAGGAGGGTAGAGTTTTGACATTACCCAATGTGGCAACGGGCATAAAAGCGGGTGTTTTAATATCTCCGCTCTTTGTATGGAGAATGCCTGTTCGAGCGCTATTGCTTTTTGCTGTTATCTTGAAATGTTTATTATCCATATCAAAAAAAGCGGGCAACGGGATTCGAACCCGCGACCCCGAGCTTGGGAAGCTCGTACTCTACCATCTGAGCTATGCCCGCCTGCATAAAATAATACTGATTGCCAGAAAGATGTCAAGACCTACCCGATATCCTTCTCTCTCGCCAAGACTTAAAATACTTCAAAGTTTGTAAAGGGCCTATCTCTCGGCAGAAGGGCGGATTGACTTCGGAGAAAAGGTATTCTGTGTATTGATAAAATCGGGTGATGGGCCATAATTAAATGCGAGTGCACCCTGAGGACAGGCTTTAATGCATCTACCACACTTTATGCAATCCAAAGAATCAGGGTGTTTGAATATCTCAATGCCCATGGGACATACATTCTGACAGATATAGCACTCCGTGCATCTTTTTTCATCCACCTGGATTCGAAAAAAAGTGAATTTATTAAACAAACCAAACATTGCGCCAAGGGCACAACCAAAACGGCAAAATGGTCTCTTTATAAAAATAGACGCTGTGATGACTAAAATGACAATTGCGTATTTCAAATAGAAAAAACCACCAATTAGCCCCCGAAGCTCTGGGTTAAGGAGAAGTTGAGGGATTCCAGCTTCTATTCCACCTGCTGGGCACAGCCGACAAAACCATGAATCACCTGTAATAAAGACGATAATGGTTGCTACCAAGAATAGCATTATATATTTTGTGTATGTATGTCTCTCCTGGACTCTCAACTTACAGGTCTTTAGTTTATAGAGAAGTTCCTGAAAAAAGCCAAAAGGACATATCCATCCGCAGATAAACCTTCCAAGGGAGACACCAATTACCCCTATAAAACCCAGAACATAGTATGGGATTGTTCGAAGTCCTATAAAATGCTGGAAGGTTCCCATTGGGCAGGAAAACCTTGCAAGAGGACATGCATAACAGTTCAGGCCAGGGAAAAAGAAATTCTTACCAGTACCCTGATATATTCCTCTGTAAAAGTAATTATTGCCGGCAAAGAACGCGCCTATAAGAACACAAAAACGGACATAACGATTATATAACCAGCTAAACATTAAACAATGCCGATGCAGTAGAGACAGAGCAAAGAGCCATTAATTCCAGTCTCAACGAACTGTTTCAGTAATATTCCTCCCAGGAAGAATCCAAAACTTATTAAGAGTCCTACTAAAAAGGCAATAGAGCGCTTCCCTATATATCTCATAATAACTCAAGGAATTTAGCTTTTATCGTATTCTCATACCCAGGAGCATAACCAATAATTTTATCCTTAATTTCGCCCTCTCTGTCGAGTATAAAGGTGGTGGGGATTGGTTGTATGCCATACTTCTCAACGGTAGCCTTATCACCGATAAGGACCGGATAACTCATCCCTTTTTCCCTGGCAAAAACTTCCAGTTTTTGCTTTCCATCCAACCCAACACCTAAAATCACCAATCCGTCATCTTTATATTCATTGTAGAACTGGATAAAATGTGGTATCTCATATATGCATGGACGGCAGAAGGTTGCCCAGAAATCAATGATCACTACCTTACCCCTATAGTCAGAAAGTGTGTGGGCCTGTCCATTGAGATCCAGAAGAGTGAAATCAGGAGCTATATTTGAATCCTCTACTTCAGCAGCAATTTCATCACTGGAACTCTCTTTATCTGGACCACCACATGAGATAAGCAAGAGTCCAATTATCGTAAATAAAAAGTATTTTTTCAATATTCCTCCTTTGCTACTTTATCCTGAGTATTCTTCTCAATTTATTCTCATCAAATCCGACGATCTTATAATTACCTGCAAGTGTCACTGGAACTCCAGTCTGTCCGGTTTTCTCCTTTAGCTCTCTTGCTGCAGACCGATGAAAGTTGAGATTTATTTCCTTGAAAGTAACGCCGTGTTCTCTTAAAAAGTTCTTCACCTTTTTGCAATAAGGACAACTCGAACTGGTATAGACTAAAACCCTCATCTTCCCTCCAGATACTGTCTTACTTTAAAAGCTGCCAGGGCTCCGTCACCTATGGCTGTCGCAACCTGGCGAAGAGATGTAATCCTTACATCGCCTGCTGCGAACACTCCTTCTTTTGAAGATTTTAGTTCCTGATTGGTCTCGATGAATCCTTCTTTATCCATATCTATTGAACCTTTTAAAAATCCTGCGTTGGGAACGAGCCCAACGTAGATGAATGCACCTTTCACATCCAATATCCTCTTTTGGTTAAAATCCCTCTTTTCCACTTCAACCCCTGTAAGCCGATCATCACCAATAAATCTTGTCACCCTATGTGAGAGTAGTAATTCAATCTTACCAATTTCTTTTATTCTATCCAGTAGAATCCTTTCTGCTGTAGGATGGTCAAGGAATTCAATTATCCTGATGCTTCTTGCAAATTTTGAAAGGTATAGAGATTCCTGTATCCCTGAATTCCCTGCCCCAACTACCACAATATCCTCCCCTTCAAAGAAAGGAGCGTCACAGGTGGCGCATAAGGAGATACCTTTCCCTATTAACTCATCTTCACCCGGGACACCCAGTTTCTTACTCTTCGTCCCCGTTGCAACGATGATCGCTGAAGCAGTGTATGAACCGTTCATTGTTTCAACTATCATCGGTCGAGCCTCAAAGTCAACACCAGTCACTTCAACATTTTCTGTTCTTACCCCAAATTTACTTGATTGTTTCTCGAAAAGTCCCCCCAATTCCTCTCCCGATACTCCATCGGGAAACCCCGGATAATTCTCTATCCAATCCGTCGAAACTATATATCCTCCAGGAACCATTTTCTCAAAGATAACCGTATCTATTTTTGACCTTCCGAGATAGATAGCTGCTGTAAGCCCTGCCGGGCCAGCACCTATTATTACTGCCTCAAAATGAGATTTCACTCCCTCTGAGCTCGTTTCTTCACTTTTTCTCTTTAACGTGAATTGCATTCCTATCTTATCGATTCCATTATCCTAGAAAGAAATTCCTTCTCCGGCAATGCCCCTACGAAACTAACCCTATCATTCACCACTATGTGAGGAACGCTACTAACATTATGTTCCCTTGCAAGATCTGAAAAGCCATATGCGTCAATCATTGAAGCCCTGACATTATCATTTGCCAATGAGAACAGGTGCGCGGTTCGAACAGCTTTCACACAATAAGGACAGGCACTCGTTATAAAAACTTTTATATCAATGGGTTCATCTATCTTAGAGAGAGCCAGGACTACATCATCAGGGAGAGGTAGATTATCCGAACCCATATCTATGATATCTTCAACAAAACCTGAAAACTCATAACCGGCTGGAATTCCATAGAAATTAATAAAGCCTTTTCTTGACGATTTTATCTTAGTCGCCGGGCACATCAAGAGTCCTTCTGACTCGAGCTCCGCCCTATCAGAGCAATCCTTCACTGTAAGAGTGAGATAATCATTCAATTCCACCAATTCTTCCAATAAAGCTTTTGACGATTGCAAATAATCCGAGTTATCATTTTTATCGGTGAAGTGCAACAGTTCCACTTCTCTTTTTAATCTTTTCTTGAACTCATTTCTTAGATACTCCTTATCTTCTTCTCTTAAAAAACCCACTTTCCCTCCTTTATGATAGAGAAAAATTTTTATTTTTTATAAAAACCTACGTTAACCCGTTAGATATCATTCCTACGAGTTTCAATTACCAAATTTATGGAGCACAATACAATAGTGCTTCCATTTACAGTTCTGAAAACGTACTTTCTATAATATTGATAAAACGCATCTTCGCAACCCCAATTTCTTGACACTGATTTACACTGATTGGACTGATTTAAAGAACCCAACCCCACACCTAAGAATTTAACCGCAGATTCACCCCGTGAAATAAAACGCTAAAAAATAAAAATCAGTGAATATAGATAAAATATTTCACGGGGTAAACACAGATAAACGCAGATATTTATCGGTAAAAAAAACACCCCTTCATAATCCATAATCAAGGCGCAGATTTTTACTGATTATACAGACTGTTTAGATATCTTGTCCTTTTGTAGGGGCGAACTGCGTTCGCCCTATTTTAATTGGTGTAGGAGCGACATCGTGAATCGCGAAATGTGGGAGTGGGCTTCTGCCCACGACAATCACAATGGAGTAGCGCAAACAAGTTGCGCGCTCTGGCTGCAGGGGTGAGTCGCCCCATGAAATAGTTTTAGTGTGGGCATTACTAATCATTTCACCACAATGTAATAAGATTACATATGGCAGGCAGGGCAAGCCCAAATTGTAGGGGTTTGATTCATCAAACCCGAATGATTTTTGTATTTTATTGTCACAAAGTCACCCCCCAACCCCACAAGCACATCTTATAAAAAAATTAATTTAGGACTTGACAGCCTTATCATTAGGCTATAAAATCCTAATATGATTACTCATGATAATATTCAGGATATACTAAAAGCTCTTGGGAGCCAGATAGGCTTCTATGAAGGTTCCCCTATTGCTATTGTTGTTTGTGGAGGAACTGCCCTTTCTGCTCTGGGTTTAATATCGAGAACTACAATGGATGTAGATGTGTTGTGTGGGGTGATTGAGGGAAAGAGCGAGATTAAACTGAAGGAAATTGAAGAACTTCCCCCTTCTTTTGAGAAGGCTGCTGAAGTTGTCGGAAGGGATTTTGGTTTACCAGAGAATTGGATTAATATAGGCCCTGCGGCACACTTGGAATCTGGCTTGCCAGAAGGTTTTAAAGAAAGGCTTATCAGAAAAGAATATGGTGAATACTTAACGGTATACTTTATTTCTCGTCTGGACCAGATACATTTCAAACTTTACGCTTCACTAGATAGAGGAGGATATCATGTGGACGACCTTTTCGCTCTTGGTCCTTCCATTGATGAAATAGGAATGGCAGCAAGCTGGGTTTTAACACAGGATGTATCTGAAGGGTTCAAGATTATACTAAAGGATTTTTTAAAAAGGAAGGGATATAATGAAATTGCTCAAAGAGTTTAAAGAGGAATTACTGGATAACCTTCTTAGAATACACTGGAAACATTGGTCAGCTTTGGGTGTGGCCTCACATGTAGGGGAAGAAGATAACTGGATAATTGACCTCGAAAGTTTGATAGTTTCCACATTGTATACAGGAAAATTTGATAAAAGGCTTTTATCTACATCAATTGAGTGGCTAATGCAGAATGGTGAATGGGTTAATTATTCCAGGCTGAAAAGGATAGGTAAATATTACTGCAAAGCAAATAAAGAACTTAAGGTCTCTTTGCTCCCTGAAAGTCTTATCAGTTTGTTGGGTAAAATATCAAAAAGTGCAAACAGGGAGAAATCATTAGAGACTTTAGGTGATGCTCAGATTCTGGAAAATCTAACCGATGAATACATAAATATTTTTAAGCAAATCGAGATAAGAGGTATTGCCACAGAGCCGAAAATACAAAAGTCCTGTCTCCTGCAGTTACATCTCAGAGGTATTTTTGGAATAAATGCACGAGCTGAAATACTGATGTATTTTCTTTCAAGCAAAGAAGGAAACTCGAACCAAATAGCGAAAGAGATATATTTCGATCAGAAGATTGTATACAGAATACTTGAAAGATGGGCGGAAGCCGGATTTGTTGGGAAGGAAGAGCGTGGAAAAGAGGGTATTTATTTCTTAAAAAATTGTGATGAACTTTCCAGAATGTTAAATCTGAGAAACATTTCTAAGTACATAAATTGGGGAAGGACTTTCTACTTTTTTTCAAGATTACTCAAGGTACTTCACACAAAACCCTATTCTGAGGATGAATATCTACTTTCCTCTCTTTTCCGTGACTTATTTGGTGAAGCAAAGGTTATTGGCAGATATTTGAATGTATTATTTCCGGATGCTGGTTTATATAAAGGTGCATCGTTTTTTAGTCCATTTGCCTCAACAATTTTGGAGACAGTGAGAAAAATTGGAAAAGGTGAATAATATTTCCTGATACAAATTTACAACCTTTAAATATTGCCACAAAAGTCACCCCACCTCAGAGTTTAACCGCAGATGGACGCAGAGATAGTCGTCTCGCTCCATTGAAAAATGAAGAGTGAAAAATGCAAAATTTAGGATAAATAAAAAACAACCTAACCCCCAACACCTAAATCCAAAACCCTAATATTTACCACAAAAAACACAAAGATCTTTTTGTTTGATTTACCCATACGCATAGACACCCCTCCGAAAAATGTAGGGGCAAGACATGTCTTGCCCCATGTAATAGGAACCTCTGGAGATACATTTTTATTCCATGGGGTGAGGAAACCTCGCCCTTACAAAATGGTAAGGTATATCTAAAAAATCTGTTTTAATCAGTGAAAATCGGTGTCTTGATTATGGGTTAGGAAGGGGTGTTCTTTACCAATAAATATCTGCGTTTCTCTGCGTTTACCCCGTGAAATATTTTATCTATATTCACTGATTTTTATTTTTTAGCGTTTTATTTCACGGGGTGAATCTGCGGTTGAATTTCTTATGTGTGGGGTAGGGGGTCTAAAACACAAATATCTGCATAGCAATTGCACAAGCAATCGCTACAGTGAGATTATCATTAATCTTGAGTGGAAGGGCTTCAACGATAGTCCCAACAACTGCTCCTATAAGAAGAATTACAAGGTGAATTGGAACCCATTTATATAGTAGTAATGAAAGAAGTACAGCGGTAATGAAAAAAGAAAGGCTGCCTTCAAGGGTTTTTTCTCCCATCTTAACATGGCCGTATTTTGAGCCTATTACCGAAGCAGCGGTATCGCCAAACAACATAAAGAGAAGACTCACAATCGCCACCCATTTATCAAAGAAGGCAATGACTATTGCATTGGATATAAGCAAAGCCATCGTGCCGGTTATAACTCCTTCCTTTTCTCGCAAAATACCATGGGAATGCTCAACCATCACCTTCCAGATGTTTGTAGAAAGATGCCTCATTATCTCAATCACGGTCATCATCCCAATGAGATAGAAAAGAAGCATCTCTACAATAATCTTATTGGGTGTAAAATAATATATCAGAGGAAATATGATACCTGCACCGATTCTATACGTTTTTCTTGCTATTAATTTCATCGAGTCCCTCCTTTTAATTCGCAAAGAGCCCGTCTATTTGCGATTAAGGTTACTATCAGGAAAATAATCAGAAAAGGAATGATCCAGGGAAGTGAACTCCGATAGAAAAAAACCAGGATTGCAAGCACCAATATAAAAACAGGTAAGACCAATTTTGCGTTCCTTGGGCTCTTCTGCATAAGGAAATAAGCTACTATTCCAACGGGGAAAAATTTGGGGAAGAGGTATAGTAATACTCCTCCTGTGGTTGCCACTCCCTTTCCTCCTTTAAAGTCAAGGAATACTGACCAGCAGTGTCCTGCAACAGCAGCTACTCCAACGAGTCCCACCCAGAAAAGGTGGTGGAGATTATAGGCAGGTAGATTTAGCAACTTATCCGACAAAAACATAGGGATTACTCCCTTAAGTGCATCCATGAGAAAAACAGTTATACCCCAGACCTTGCCAACTTCTCTATAGACATTAGCAGCTCCCGGATTCCCACTTCCTACCCCTTTAATATTCACTCCTCTCAATTTGGAAATAACAATAGCAGAAGGAATTGAGCCGAATAGATAACCTAAGGCGATAGCCATTATTACTACCATAACTTTATTCTATGATTTTCCAGCATAAAATCAAGGGGAATGAAGGATTTCGACAACACATTTTTCCACCTATGAGAAAAATCATGGCCGCAAAGCCACTTCCCACGTTTTCTGGATATACAAAGAATTAAAGGGGAGAGGTTGGGCTCTGCGTTTATCTGCGGTTAAAAATTGGGAGGTTGTGTGGGAAGCGACTATGAGAGTTGACAGTCGATTGAATAATATTAACATTTCTGGATATATAGATATAAAGGAGAGGGAAATAGTGCAACTACTTAATAAAATAATAGAAAAACTGTGCTTAAACATTGCTTTTTAGCAGAATCTCTGTAATATTTCCCAATAAAATGTGTTATGTTATATGTTAAATGGTAAATAAGGAGGTAAGGTGGCTAATTTACTCAATATAATCATAGAACCAGGTAAGGTCTTCCAACACATAAAAGAAAAAGATGATTGGTGGATACCTTTTATTATTGTGGTAGTCTTTGCATTAATAGTTACCTGGGTCAGTGCGCCTGCTATAGCCAGGCTAACAGCACAAATGATGGCCGAGAGGGGGATAGAGAGGGAATTGCCAGCTGCGGTTGGAATTATCAAATATATTTTTATACCTATAGGGACGTTAATCGGCTGGCTAATTATTGCAGTTATCATCTGGACCTTATCAAACCTCATTGGTGGTAACTGGAACTTTATCAAGGCTCTTGATCTCTTTGCCTATTCCTCAATAATAGGGGTAATCAAGCAGATAATTACAATCATTGTGCTCCTGATGCGAGGTCTTCAGAATATTGTTACATTCAAGGACCTCAGGATCGCTACAGGCTTAGACCTTTTCTTTCATCCAGAGAACCCAAAACTCTATGCCCTTGTTTCGGGAATAGATATATTTGAGATCTGGATATATACACTGGTTGCCCTTGGCATTTCTGAAATAGCAGGGGTTCCAAAGAAGAAGGGGGCTATGGTCTCTATTATTACCTTCCTCGTCCTTCTGGGGTTTAAGGTTCTCCTCGCAAGAAAGGGTGCGTTTTGATTGTATTGTTATTTTTTTCTGTAAACCTTAGTCTTGACCAGGCTATCGATAAGGCTCTTATGAATAGTTATCTATATCTGCGAGCTAAAAAGAACCTGCTTATTCAGCAAAAGACTAACTCCTTTATCTACTCCGAACTACTACCTCAGATATATGGCGGTTACGACTACAGCCGATCGCACTCAATCGCCACAGGAATGGACCTTTATGACACCACATCTGCCTATAGCGTTTCCCTTTCCTGGAATCTCAAGCCAACCGACTTCTTAGATGCTTATTCCACTCATTATAAGAACAGTTCCGCCTATTCTTACTTCCAGGAAATGAGGGATGAGGTTATCTTTCAGGCTGTAACATCCTATCTCAATTCCTTTATGATGGATGAATTGCTTCAAAGTAAGATAAAGGCTGTTGAACGCACCAAGAACAATTACCTACTTGTAAAAGAAAAGCTGAGATTGGGTTCTGCATCAAGGGCAGAACTTTTGAAGAGTGAAGTAGATTTCAAACAATCGCAATACGAACTCCTCCGGGCAAGGAAGGACCAGAGGGTGGCAAGACTAAAATTAACAAAGCTCATCGGGATAGACCCTACAGATTCACTGGTCCTCCAGGAGCCTTCTATTGAATTTGAATTGCCAGCAAAGGATTCTATACGCCATCTTGCCCTCTTAACCGACCCCACATTGAATATGTATCGTTCTGATGTACGGAGTGCAAAATTGGATCTACTCTGCAATACAACCAATCAACTATTCTCGCTTTCCTTATCCGGAAATTACGGATATTCAGGCGATAATTTCCCCTCATCTTCTGTATGGGACGAAGGCGACCACTATTCCATTGGTGTATCCGTCTCAATTCCCATTTTCACCGGTTTCGGAAGGGTGAACAGTATAATGCTTTCCCGATTGAAACTCTCCCTCGCGGAGTTAGAATTCTCTGAGAGAGAAAGGGACATACGAATCTCTGTAGAGGATATTTATCTGGGCTACAGGGAGTCAATGGAGAAGGTTGAACTCACAAGGATTATTTTAGAACTGGCAAAGGAGAGTTATAAAGCAACCGAGGAGAGATACAGGCTTGGAGAGGCTTCGATTATTGAATTATTGGTAGCAGAGGAAGACCTGCTCCAGGCCCATTATTCAGTTACGCAAGCTCAGTTTGATTATTATTTAGCAATATATAAACTCAAACGACTTATGGGGAGGCTATCATGACAAAAAAGAAGAAGTTGCTCATCATAGGTGCCGCGATAGTAATCCTGATAATTATTGTTGGGGTAAACCTTAAAGGCGGAAGTAGGGTGGAAGTCGAGGTTGGCCAGGTGAAAAAGGGGAAGATAGAGTCGCAGGTATCAGCCCCGGGAGAAATCCATGCAATAAAGGAAGTAAACATCAACTCTGATATAATGGGAAAGTTGGTGAAACTCTATGTGGAGGAAGGGGATTGGGTTAAGAAGGATCAGATTCTTGCTAAACTTGACTCCACGGAACAGTTTGCTGCCTATGAGAGAGCGATTTCCAATACGGGAGCCAATAAAGCAGACCTTGAATTCAAGGAGCAACAATACCAGCGAAAGAAGGAGCTCTATAAAAAGGGACTGATCTCAAAGGAAAATTATGAAAATATGTCAACAGCTGCAGAGGTTGCAAGGTTAAATCTGGACAACGCCAGGACAGAACTAAGGAGAGCAAAGAAACGACTGGATAAGACAACCATCAGGTCACCAATATCTGGCACGGTAATGAGTATCAATGTTAAAGAAGGGGAGAACGTTATCACAGGGACTATGAATAATCCAGGAACCGTCCTGCTCACAATAAGCAATCTTGATGCTATGGAGATGATAGCAAATGTCAATGAGAGTGAGATTCCCTTGCTATCTTTTGGTGATACAGCAAAGGTCACAATAGAGGCATTTCCGGATACAGAATTTGTTGGAACGGTCTATAAGATAGCATCGATGCCAAAGAGGGACCTGACATCTCAATCGGGAGTTGTGGAGTTTGAGGTGAAAATCAATCTCCCTCATCACCCTGGTATGCTTCCTGGAATGAGTGCTTCTGCTGATATAATAACCGATGTTAAGGAGGATGTCCTCCGTGTGCCCCTTCAGGCTATTGTAACCCAGAAGAAAGAGAAGGGTGTTTTCACTATTAAGGATAAAAAAACGGAATTCGTTCCGGTTACCACAGGAATAACGGAAGGGAAGTGGGCAGAGGTAGAAGAAGGTTTAGAGGAGGGAACCCTCGCTGTTACTGGTCCTCTTAAGGTTCTTATGAAACTCGTCGATAAGCAGGAGGTTTCTTATAAAATAAAGGAGGATAGCACGGAAAATAAAAAAGAGAAAGAAGAAAAATCAAAGGGACCTAAAAGAGTGCGAGTGAGAAGATAGAAATATGGACAGAGGGTTTTTAGCAGAGAGTGTGCGCTCTGCGTTAGAAGCAATAAAGACCAACAAGCTAAGGTCCCTTCTTACGACACTCGGTATAATTATAGGCGTGACAACCGTGATAGCGGTGATATCAGTAATTTCAGGGCTAAAAACACAGGTGGCAAGCAGTTTCTCTTCTCTTGGGGCCAATGTTCTCTATGTTCAGAAATTCCCATGGGTGATGGGAGGAGCTGGTATAGATTGGTGGAAAATTCGTCAGAGGAAAGATATAGGTATGGATGAATTCAGGGCGTTAAAGGAATATGGCTCTTCCTTTAAATATGTAGCCCCGGAGATAACTTATAGATATGATGTGAAGGTCGGGAATAAGAATGCAAGGGGAGTGGAAGTTGTCGGAACTACAGAGCATTTTCCAGAGATTAGAGACCAGGGAGTAAAACTCGGTCGTTTTCTTTCTCTGGATGATATAAGATATAGGCGGGATGTCTGCATCCTTGGTCAGGATGTAGTAAACACCCTGTATCCGGATGAGAATCCAATAGGAAAACAAGTCAGGATAAAAGGTAGAATCCTTACGGTCATTGGAATACTTAAGGAACTCGGGGATCTAATGGGACAGAGTATGGATAATGTTGTAGTTGTTCCTTATACTACTATGGCTAAATTCGTTGGGCATCGTAGATCTATCACCATAACAGTCCTTGCCCAGGATGAAGAGGAAGCCAGTGAAGAGATACGTTGGATACTGCGCAGAGTGCGCAAAGTAAAACCTGGAGAAGATGATGATTTTTCTATTAATTCATCCGGAGCTATAACCAAGCAATTCAATGACTTAACAAGGACGATGTTTATAATAATGATAGGTATTGCGGGAATATCACTGGTGGTTGGTGGGATAGGCATAATGAATATAATGCTCGTTTCTGTAACAGAGCGCACCAGAGAGATAGGGGTAAGAAAGGCGATTGGAGCAAAATCCTCTGAGATACTTTCTCAATTCCTTCTTGAATCGGTTATGGTCTCCTTTGTCGGAGGTATCATCGGCATCTTTCTTGGTTTTTCTCTCACCAAACTGATATCCACTATAGGGAATATGCCCTTTGGTATGCCTATCTGGGGCATCGTTCTCGGATTTAGTTTTTCTTTCTTTATCGGTGTTTTCTTTGGTATATATCCAGCAAGAAAAGCTGCTTCCTTGAGCCCAGTGGAGGCCCTCCGTTATGAGTAATCTAATAGAGATGAAAAAGGTCAAAAAGACCTATAAGCTGGGAGAAACAGAGGTTCATGCCCTCCAGGGAGTGAATGTGTCAATAAGTAAAGGTGAATTCATATCTATCGTTGGACCTTCCGGGTCAGGTAAATCCACCCTGATGCATATTTTAGGTTGCCTTGATATTCCATCAGAAGGCACATATCACCTTCAGGGAGAAGATGTGGGTAAGATGAATGGTGACCAATTGGCTGATATACGAAAGAAATTTATAGGTTTTGTGTTTCAAGATTTCTATCTTCTTCCTGATGTTACAGCATGGTATAATGTTGCACTCCCTATGATTTATAACAGGGTGCCTCCGAAAGAGAGGAAAGAAAGAGCAATCAACTTCCTTACCGAAGTTGGATTAGCCGATAGGATTAATCATCTACCCAATCAGTTATCCGGTGGGGAACGTCAGAGGGTGACTATTGCCCGTGCCCTTTCAAACGAGCCAGAGATTATTCTGGCAGATGAACCAACCGGCAACCTGGATTCAGCCACTGGTGAAGGAGTTATGCAGATATTCTATAAACTTCACGAGGAAGGTAAGACGGTAATTCTTGTTACCCATGAACTCTATGTAGCTGACCAGGCAGAGAGGAAGATCCATCTTAAGGATGGAATGATTGAAGATGGGGGATAAGAATATATTCAATGAAGAATGTAAAGTGCAAAATGCAAGGTATTAGTAGCATCGGGCTTTATCAATTTCAATTCTCGCGGGCAGACCTGTCTGCGTGCGGATACGCACAGGCAGAAGCCCACTCCCACATTAAAGTTTCAATAACCCAATTATGAGGAATGAAAAGTAAAGAAAATCCCAGGATTCTTATAATCAACTGGCAGGATTGGACCAATCCACAAGGCGGAGGTGCAGAGGTACATCTACACGAGATATTCAAACGCCTGACAGATGATTACGATATAACCCTTCTTTGTTCGAGTTATGAAAATGCCAAATCTTACGAAGAAATAGACCATATTAAAATCCATAGGGTCGGTTCGCGAAACACCTTTAATCTTTTCGTCCCCTCAGCATATAAGTTTCTATCCAGAGCCAAGGATTTTGATATGGTTATTGAGGACCTTAACAAGATTCCGTTCTTTGGACGATTCTATATCAAAGGAAAGAGAATGGCTATCCTTCATCATCTATTTGGGGAATCGATATATCTTGAGACCAATTTCCTGTTCGGTTCCTATGTATATTATACAGAAAGATTAATACCAAAATTCTACCGGGATATCCCAATTGCGGTGGTATCAGAGAGCACAAAGGAAGACCTTATCCAGAAAGGAATAAAGGAGGAATGTATAACGGTAATCTATAATGGAGTCGACCTTAGCCGTTACCGCACCGCAGAAAATCTCTACGGGAAACCCACCATAGCCTGCCTGGGCAGGATGAAGAAGTATAAGAGGATGGATATATTTATTGACGCAATTCCAGAAATCCTTAAGGAAATCCCTGACCTACAGGTTCTGTTCGTGGGCAGGGGAGACGATCTACCACGCCTGAAAACAATAACAAGGGATAAGGGAATGGATAAAGTAATAGAGTTTAGGGGTTTTGTCTCCGAGGACGAAAAGAACGAGATCCTCTCAAAATCATGGGTAGCGGTTAACACATCACCAAAGGAGGGATGGGGTCTTACATCTATTGAAGCCCAGGCTTCTGGAACTCCTTCAATTGTGCCAGATAGCCCGGGACTCGGTGAGACAGTAAAGGATGGAGAAACAGGATATATATATCCTTATCGTTCTATAAAAACGCTATCCGGTATCCTCATCGAGTTTCTCAAGGACAGAAAAAAGGCCATTGAGATGGGAAGAAAAGCCCGCCGTTGGGCATCCAATTTCTCATGGGACCATTCTGCAGAGAGGATGGATGCATTTATAAAAGGGATTATATGACCATTGGTCATGATATGTCACGCCTTCTCCCTTTTTAATCCCTACCCCTCCCAACCGAATTGTAGGAGCGACATCGTGAGTCGCGAAATGTGGGAGCGGGCTTCTTCCCGCGAGAATCTGTAGGAACAAATTCCCAGTCGCGATAATGGGGTAGAGGCAATTAATGAATTACCTCTATTCGTTTCGCGCCCTGCATGGACTTGAAACCTTCTTTATATTCCTTTGCGCCTTTGCGAAAAAAGGGGTAGGCGTAATCAGCAAACCTTGACAAAGCGAACTTCATCGTCTATGATAACTTGATGAATGAAAATTCTACGAATGAAAATTCTATGAAGATTATCCTGGCTTCAGGATCGCCAAGGAGAAGAATGTTCCTCCGTCAATTGGGAGTCGAGTTTACTGTAAAAATTGCAGAAGTAGAGGAAGTTCGGCTAAAAACACCTGTAGAGACCTGTATTTACAACGCAACGGCGAAGGTAAAGTGGGTCACTACAAATACCAATGTAAATAATACTCCCCTAATACTTGGTTTTGATACCCTGGTTTTTTTTAACGGCTTGATACTGGGCAAACCAGGAAACAGGGAAGAGTCAAGAGCGATGTTACGAAAACTCGAAGGTAAATGGCACGAGGTATATACAGGTGTGGCATTATGGAATGGCGGAAAAATCACAAATGACTATGAGAAAACGCGGGTAAAATTTCACCCACTCACAGAACCCCAGATAAGATTCTATGTAGATTCCGGCGAAACCCTTGATAAAGCAGGAGCATACGGCATACAGGATAAGAATATATCTTTCGTTGATAGGATTGATGGCAGTTTTACCAATGTTGTAGGATTCCCTCTAAGCACTACAAGAAGACTACTCAGAGAAGCTGGACTTATTATCTAAGGTAGTGGAAAAATATGTGGGCGAAAACCATCCAGTGGCTTGGTAATAAAGCAAGACTTATTGACCAGAGAAAATTACCAAAAGAAGAAGTCTATGTGGATATAACTACACCAGAAGAAATGTATGACGCAATAAAGAGCATGCTTATTAGAGGAGCACCTGCTATTGGAGTCGCCGCAGGGTATGGAATTGCACTGGCAGCACTTAATAATTGTAATAAGAGTTATATAAAAGAGAAAATTGAATTAATGGAATCCGCCAGGCCCACAGCCTATAACCTATTCTATGCAACAAATAGAATGAAGAAGTTGCTCGATTATGAGGATATAAATGCATCAATGTTCACAAGCGAAGCAGTCCTGATTCACAAAGAGGATAAAGAATTAACCGAAAAACTTGGCGAATATGGTGCTTCCCTAATTCCTGACCAGGCACAGTGTATGACCATATGCAATGCAGGAGCATTGGCCACCGGAGGTATTGGAACAGCTCTTGCCGTATTTTATAAGGCAAAAGAAAAAGGGAAGAAGATTTCCGTATTTGTTCCTGAGACAAGGCCATTTCTCCAGGGGGCTAGACTCACAGCCTGGGAACTTAAGAAAAACGGGATAGAACCCATACTTATCGCAGACAGCGCAATATCCCACATATTGAAGACTGAAAAGGTCGATTCTATTTTTACTGGAGCCGACCGGATAGCAAGGAATGGGGATACAGCAAATAAGATAGGAACCTACGGGCTTTCGCTCGCAGCAAAGGAACACCAAATACCATTCTTTGTCGTTGCGCCATCAACGACTTTTGATCTCTCTATAAAAAACGGAAAGGAAATACCCATTGAAGAACGAGGAGCCGAGGAGTTGATAGAGTTTGGAGGAATTCACACAGCCCCTGAGAACATTAAGGTTAGGAATCCTGCTTTTGATGTTACCCCTAATTATTTGATAAAAGGTATAATAACTGAGAAGGGCATAATCTATCCTCCCTTTGAACAGGGCATTAAAAATGCATTGCATTAACAATGCGTTGCATTAACAATGCATTGCATTAAAACACGGAGTGCTAAAAATCACGAATGATTCTCTTTTTATTAATTCTTGTAGAAGAAGATATATTTAAACCCGAATTACCTACTTTGATGATAAAACCAGAGGAATCCTGGGTTTATAGTATGGAAAAGGACTGGATTAACCTGGCGCTAAGTCCTGAGTACTATCACCTTCTCAACGTAAGTATAGGAAACTTGAGAATCCAGAGTGTAGGAGATAGGGATTTTGCCAAGCATTATTCCCTGTTATCTTCAATAAATTCTATATCATATAGGTTTCGGGTAGAACATACAATCTGGGACGAAAAGAAGGTAACAAAAGCGGAAGGTTTTAAATGGGTATACTATCGCTCTAATTTAATCCTCGGATGGCTGGAAGGTGCGAACATTGAAGATTCACTTATTTATGGTGGAGGGATTCGTTATTATCACTCATTCCCTTCTCTCTCTCTGGGTGGGTGGGTAAATTATCTGGATACACCTGATTATGGAATAATTCTCACATTTAAGAATTACAGGATTGAGGTTGGGTTGGTGAGGAGATGTGCAGGTTATGTAGGAGACTGGGGTGATATAAAAGTTGGCAGATTTAGAGATAGATTCCCAACTGTGTTTTTCCCAATAGAGAATGCGTGTCCAAAAACTATTGAATATTACGGTGTAAGTATGCATTGCTTTAATCTCGAAATATCTGCAGGTAGAAGAAATTATTACACATATGGTGAGGATACACTTATATGGGGAGAAGGAGAATGCTACTTTGCAAATCTTGGAATGGAATGGGAAAGATTTGGACTCGACCTTGCTTATCAGGATAAAGGGATGGTTGAAAAATACGGCAGGGCTTTCCTTAAAGGTAAGTTGGGCTTTCTCGGTTATAAGTTCTCTATCATCGGTTTCTCTCGTCCCATAAGGTATCTATCCGGTGGAATAGAATTCTGGCTGGATAATAAGTTCTCTCCATTTATTACAGTTAGGAATATCTCTTATAATCCCTCTGGCGAATTGTTAAACCCCTCGTATTATATAGGGATTCGTTATGTTCACTGAATCAGAAAAAAGGGTTATACTATTTATTATAGCTGTTTTACTGATTGGAAGTACACTAAAGCATTTCTATCCAGAAGTATCAAGGACTGAGGGCTCAATCTCACCCTTTCCAATAAATGTAAATACAGCACCAAAAGAGGAATTAATGCTTCTCCCTGGTATAGGTGAAATATACGCTGAGAGAATAATCAAATTCAGGGAGGAGAACAATGGTTTTAAAAACAAAGCAGATTTACGGAAAGTCAAAGGAATAGGGCCCAAAACATTAAAAAGAATAAAAAAATTTGTTACTCTCGGAGGTAAAAATGATGATAACGGACGCTAAAACATTCAGAGAATTGGTAAAAAGGCTCCACGAAAGGGGGGACAGGGTAGCAATAATGGAAAGAAGGGAGGGTGAATTTAGGAAGATAACCTATGCGGAGGTATCCGATTGGGCAAGGGCGATCTCTGCTTTCCTTACGGATATAGGTATTGAGGCGCCAACAAGGGTTGCCATACTCTCTAAAAACAGAATGGAATGGGGAATCTCATATTTCGGTATAACCTATGGAGGTTGTATCGCTGTTCCCATAGACCCGGAACTAAAGGAAAAGGAAATTACGCATATACTCAAGTTCTCTAATACCAAAGCTATATTCACTGAAAGATGTTTTCTTCCAACAATAAAAGACCTCGCCTCAAAAATGGAAATAGAACCCATAATAACACTTGATGGCTCAAAAGAGTTAACCCTGAAAGAAGTGATCGAAAAGGGATTGGAACTATTAGCCAGGAAAGAAGAGAAGCAAGTAGAAGTAAAAGGGGATGATACAGCTTCAATAATATTTACCTCGGGAACAACCGGTGTATCCAAGGGTGTAGAGCTCACCCATCATAATTTTATATACGATACAGTCCAGTCGGAGAAACTCCTAAATCTTATTGAGGATGAAGTATTCTTGTCTGTTCTCCCTATACATCATACATTTGAATTTACAGCAGGATTCCTGGAACCCATTATGTGTGGCGGAAAAGTGGTCTATGCGCGAAGTCTGAAATCGAAAGAATTGTTAGAGGACCTGAAGGACTCCCGGACTACTCTTCTCCTTGGGGTTCCACTCCTCTTTGAAAAGTTCTATCAGGGCATAAGAAAAGGGATTTCCGAGCAGAACGCTTTAAAGAAGGGTATGGTCAATCTGGGGCTCGCGATGGGTAACTTAATGCGACAGATTAAGGGAAGGGCTTCCAAAAATCTTTTAACCGGTAAGGTCCTGGAACAGGCCGGAATGGATTCTCTACGCATTATGATAGCTGGAGCTGCTGCCCTTGACCCAGAAGTAGAACTGGGGCTCAAGGCATTAGGATTAAATATAGTTCAGGGCTATGGGTTAACAGAGGCATCCCCTATTGTCACAATAAATCCTGCAGTAGGATCAAAGGCTGGCTCAATCGGTAAACCTATTCCGGGTGTACAACTCAGGATTGACAAACCAAATGTTGAAGGGATAGGTGAAATCCTTGTTAAGGGTGACAATGTTATGAAGGGCTATTATAAAAATCCCGAAGTAACGAGAGAGACCATTCGTGATGGCTGGTTGTATACAGGCGATATGGGATATATGGATAAAGATGGATTTACCTTTATAACCGGTAGAAAAAAGAGTGTTATAGTAACTGATGGAGGAAAGAACATTTACCCTGAAGAAATAGAACAAATACTACAAAGGAGTGATTACATCGAAGAAGTCCTTGCCACTGAGCTCTTCGACAGGAAAAAGAATAAAACTGAACTCACTGCTATAATTTATCCCAATTGGGAGAGAATCGATGAATATATTGCCGAAAAGGATAAAGATGAGTCTGCTATAAATGAAATTCTAAAGAAAGAGGTGGAGGAAGCAAACAAAGGACTTGCTTCTTACAAACGTATTAATTCCTTCAAGATAAGGGAAGAGGAATTCCCAAAGACCACAACGAGGAAAATCAAACGGTATCTCTTTTTCGAGGAGAAGAAAATTTCTATTGATGACCAATCTTAAGAATCTCTCGGTTGAAGAGTTACAAGGTTTCATAAAGAAATTAGGGTATAAAGAATACAGAGCAAAACAGATATTAAACTGGATATACGTAAAGGGCGTCGAAGACTTCGATAAGATGACCAATCTGTCAAAGAAGATGCAGATAGAACTCAACAAACAATTTGCTCTTCCAACGTTTCCACTGGTAGGAAAAATTGAATCAAATGATGGATCCATTAAGTACCTTTGGGACCTTCATGATGGAGAGAGAATAGAAAGTGTCTATATACCAGAAAAAAGCCGAAAAACCGTATGTATCTCTACACAGGTTGGTTGTGGTATGGGTTGTAGCTTCTGCGCTACGGGAAAATTGGGACTCGACAGGAACTTAGAGGAATGGGAAATTACCGAGCAGGTTTCGAGTGTCCAGAAGGACATTGGAAAGAGGATTACCAATGTTGTTTTAATGGGTATGGGAGAACCCCTTGCAAATACAGAAAAAGCCATAAAAGCAATATATAGAATGAATGAACTCATGCAGATTGGGGCAAGGAAAATTACATTATCTACTGCCGGAATCGTCCCGGAAATCTATAAGATTTCCAGAATCCCCATTCAGTTTAGACTCGCTATATCTCTGAATGCAACAACCGATGAGCTTAGAAGCGAACTTATGCCAATAAACAAAAAGTATCCAATAAACGAATTACTACAAGCTGGGTCATATTATGCAAAAAAGAAGCATATCCGCGTAACACTCGAATATATTATATTTAAGGGCCTTAATGATAGAAAACAGGATGCTATGCGTCTTGCGAATCTTTCTTTAAAATTACCAAGCAAGATCAATCTAATCCCTTATAATCCTGTTGATAATCTGGATTATAAAAGACCAGAAGATAAAGTGGTAGAAAGATTCAAGAGTTTTCTCTATCCAGTTGCTTCAGCCGTAACCATTCGCTGGAGTAAAGGTAGGCGCGTAGGAGCTGCCTGCGGCCAATTGAGAGGAGAAAACTGATGTGGATATTTATAAGCCTGATTCCTGGATTGTTACCACTTTCCTCCCCTGGTAAACCCATAGTTTCTGTAATAAGAAAACTTATCAGGGGCGATACTACTAATATCGCCGTTTCTATCACCTACGCAGAATCAACTGCAAAGATGGAAATTCCACCTGCCCCCTATCCTGTAAGGAAGGACTCTAAATTCGGGGAAACGCTTAAGGACCCATCAGTGTATAATAGAGATGCATTTTATCCTGCGAGGCCATATGTGGTTTACTACCTTGGTAAAAGAAGGGATATCCCATATTACATACTGGAGGTCCATCCATATCAATATAATCCAATGAAAAAGATTATAAAATATGCAAAATCAATAGATATAAAAGGGGAAAGGAATACTCAACCACTTAAAGAAAAAAATATAGATACGCTACTCATCGTGACCCCACAAAAGTTTCTATCCGCATTGGATTACTTCATCTTCTATAAAAGCCTCTTGGGGTTTGCCGTAGATACCATAGTAACTCAACCTCTCTGGGACCAGGACACAATAAGAGAGGAGATATCCAAAATACAACCTGACTATTTACTCCTTGTTGGTGATACAGAAGATGTACCCGGCTTTGTGAAAGAACTCTATATCCCGGAGTGGGGAAACGATGAAAGAACAACCGACCTTTACTATGCCTGCATTGATAGTGATTATATCCCGGATATGTACTACGGAAGAATGAGCATTGAAGACACAACAGAACTCTGCAATTTAATAAAGAAAATAATAAATTACGATTCCTCTCAAACTTCCTGGAATGGTAGGGCTTTCTTTATGGCGTCAAATGATGCAGCCTGGCATAGTTTGGTTGAAGAGACCCATATCTACTCAATGCAAAAGGTAAGATCTAATGGGATGACAGTTGATTCAAACTTTGCATATTATACCAGTAACCCCGGAACCCCACTAAAAGAAGCCTTTTCTTCCGGGAGGTCCCTTGCTGCATATTCGGGCCATGGCAATAAGTACTCATGGCAGGGCCCTTCATTCAACCTGGGTGACATCCAGGACTTACCGCCAAATTTGAGAACACCCATCGTTTTTAGCTTCGCCTGTCTTACAGGAGCCTATGATGAAAATGATTGCTTTATGGAGGAATGGAATACTGCGGAAAATAAAGGTTCTATTATTTCTTATGGCTCCTCTACCTTTTCCTACTGGGAGGAGGATGATATTTTTGAGCGATGTATCTTTGATGTTCTCTTTGAAGGGCTTTCAATAGGGGCAGTCATTGACACTGCAAAACTCCTGTTTGCCAGAGATTACACAGGCGATTCAGTATTTATCGAGTCATATTACCAACAGTATAACCTCTTGGGTGATCCAACATTAAGGGTAAGATCAGGCAATGAGGAGAAGATATCAATCGATATTCCAATAATATGTGCTTTGAATGATACAATAACTGCAGTTTTATCAGATGAGAGCAGGATAGGGCTCAAGCAAGAGAATATTAAATTGATCCTGGATACAGATCCATCTGGCAGGGTAGAAATACCACTATCGGCCTTCCAGGAGGGTAGGGTCTCTGTTACGGCTGTTGCACCCGGTAAACTCCTTACTGAAAAAACAATCCATCTCACAAATGCTCCGTTAGATGAGATATTTACAGTGAAACAGAAATTAACCACGGGAATATTTGGAATACACTTCTTTGCAATCGAAGGAAAGGTCAAAGCTAACCTGTATGACGCTCTGGGAAGACACATAGAGGAAAGGAGTTGGGCTTACGGGAGAGATGGCGAACAGGATGTAGGATGGGATATCAGTGACTTTGCCCCTGGCACTTACTTCCTTATAGTTAACCAGCAGGACCTCTGGAAATTCACAGAGAAGATAGTAAAATTATAGGGGTCGATAAGTAAACCCAAGGAGGGGATATGGATATAGAATTAATAGAATTGGAAAAACCCGAAGAGGCCAATATTGTTGTGGGTCAGGCACATTTTATAAAAACAGTAGAAGATGTATATGAAGCTCTGGTTACCTCTTATCCTGATATTAAATTTGGATTTGCGTTCTGTGAAGCCTCAGGCAAAAGACTTATTCGACATTGTGGAACCGATGATAAATTAAGGGAATTTGCAATAAAAAATGCCGAGAAGGTCGGGTCCGGACACTCGTTCTTTCTGCTTCTCGGGAATGCATTCCCTATAAATGTTATGAAATCCCTTAAATCGGTCGACGAAGTTCTCACTATATTTGCAGCAACATCAAATCCACTTACTGTGATAGTTCTAAGGGAAGAGGAAAAGAGAGGGATAATAGGTGTCCTCGATGGGAAACTGCCCCTTGGGGTGGAGGAAGAAGAAGATATAAAAGAAAGAAAGGATTTCTTAAGGAAAATAGGTTATAAAAAGTGAGGGTTCGAGGATTACGGGATTAAGGAGTAGGGATTAAGTGGTAAGTGAAAAATATATAATTGGAATTCATCAACTTACATTAATTTTATCGTCCGTCACCCGTCCACGGTCTTCGGTCATATATTCACCAGGAACCTTTCTTTAACCGTGCCCGAGTTTTATTTTCAGTTTCTCAATCATATCCAGAGTCATTGCTCTGAGGTCATATAGAGGCTCCCAACCCCACTCCTCTCTTGCCGCTGTATCATCTATGGATTTAGGCCAGGAGTCGGCTATCTCCTGACGGAAATCTGGCTTGTATTCGCATTTAAAATCCGGAATAATCCTCTGTATTTCAGAGACAAGTTCCCCTGGAGAGAAACTCACTGCAGCAAGGTTATAATCCGAGTGGTGCTTTAATTGATTAATATCTGCCTCAGAAAGGCTTATCAATCCTCTTATGGCGTCTGGCATATACATCATAGGGAGGGTTGAATCTTCCTTGAGGAAACAAACATAATGTTTATTTTTTATCGCTTCATAGAATATCTCCACTGCGTAATCGGTAGTACCTCCTCCAGGAAGTGTCTTATTACTTATTATTCCGGGGTAGCGAACACCCCTTACATCCAGACCAAAACGCTTAAAATAATAGTTTCCAAGTAGCTCACCAGTTACTTTTGATACCCCATACATAGTGGTGGGACGCATGATGGTTTCATTTGGAGTGTTTTCTTTGGGTGTGTCAGGACCAAAAGCAGCAATAGAACTCGGCACCATAATCCTTTCGAGCTCACATTCCCGTCCTACCTCGAGTACATTGTAAAGACCTATTATATTCACCCGAAAAGCAAGCTGTGGTTTTTCTTCACCAGTGGCGGAAAGGACTGCCCCCATATGATATACAGTATCTATGTTATACTTTTTAATTACTAACTTGATTGCATCTTTATCAAGGACATCAACGAACTCGAATGGACCTGTTTCCTTCATTTCCTTTGTTGGTTTAGTTCTATGTCCTGCTGCTACCACATTTTCATTACCATATTTATCACGTAGTGCTTCAACTAACTCTGAACCGATTTGGCCCACAGCACCAGTTACTAATATCCTTTCCATCCGTCCTCCGTTTCAAAAGAATTTTTTAACAACATCATGGAATCTCTCTTATGCCTTCATTGCTGGTCTCAGTCTTTATAATATGAGGAGCATAACCTCTCCTTTTTAACTCTATTTCTAAAAGTCTGGCAATTTCATCCTGATTTCCCTTATTACATACAGCAAAGACCGAAGAACCACCTCCAGCTATATTAAATCCATAGGCACCTGCCTTTAGTATACATTTCTTTATCTCCCAATATCCAGGAATAGCGTTTGCACGAACAGGTTCTGAGATAAAATCGTATGATATAGCTTTACCGAATTCCTCTATATTTTCTTTCATTAGTGAATACAAGACCATTGCGCAATGAGAAGATTGCTCCCTTATATCGGAAAGGGAGAGTTCACCCGTGATAAAACCCCTCGTTGTCCTTTGCTTCTTCCTCATAACATTTATAACGAGTGGTATAGTCGGTATCTCGATCCGTCCAACATCCATAGGTTTATAACTTTTAATAAAAACAAAACCTCCAAGAAGAGCTCCTGCGACATTATCAGCACACGGCGAACCACCGGATGCAACCTCTCCCTTCCTCGCTATATCTACCATTTCATTTCCCTTTAGCCCAAGACCCAGAAGTTTATTGACGCCATACACACAGGCAGAAGCAGATGCACCTGAACTACCCAAACCCGAAGCAACAGGCATCTTTTTTTCGATTAATATATGAATACCCTTTTTTATGCCAAGCTTTTCCAATAGATGAATGAGGGCAAGGCTACCTGTATTATCAGATGGATCCGTTGGAATATCATTAACTGGACCCTTTATCTCTATATCTATTGAATTTAAATTAGTCAACTGGATTCTGAATTCATCATGGGGTTCCTTTAAGGATATGGCAAAAATATCAAAACCCGGACCTACATTTGCAATTGTAGCAGGACTTCTTAGATGAATCTCTTTCAAAGAAGTCCTCTTTCCTTCATAATGGATTTAAGCTCTTCTCTCTTCTTTTTGCTCAAAGGAGTCAACGGGAGCCGAAGATTTCCTCTGATAAGACCCATAAGCTCTAAAGCAGCTTTTGTACCCAGGGGATTGATTTCGAATCGAACTGCTTCAAAGAGTGAAAAATATTCATCATGAAGTTTTTCAGCCTCATCTTTTTTATTGTTCAATATAAAATCAACGATATTTTTCATAACTTCCGGTACAACATTACCTGCTACAGTAAAAGAGCCTGCTCCTCCTGCACACATAAGAGGATACAATGTTGTATCTTTTCCGGTAAATACTTCAAAGTCCTCATTTCCGGTAAGATGTATTATTTTCGCCAGATGGTCCAGTAACTTATTGCCATCTTTTATTCCAACAATATTAGGGTGTTTTGCAAGATGTGCAGTTGTTTCGGGAACCATATTAACGCAGGTTCTTCCTTCAGCATTATGCATTATAATTGGAACATCCGATTTATTTGCCAGTTCCTCGTAGAATTTTATTATCCCATCCTGTTTGGGTCTTACAAAAAATGGAACATATGCCGCCACATGAGTTGCACCAAGATCAGAGAAGAGCTTTGATTTATCGATTGCCTCACGGAGTCCCATTGCACAGGTATCCGGGATAACAGGCATCCTCTCGTTAACCTCTCCCACCACAACCGTAAGTACTTTTTTTAACTCTTCTCTGGTCAGGAGAGTATTCTCACCTGTAACCCCAAGTGGGGCAAGACCATGAATACCTGAATCTATTTGCCGCCTCACGAGTTTTCGTAAGCCCTCTTCATCAAGAGTCCCATTATCTTTAAAAGGCGTAATTAGTAAAGTATAGGCACCCTTTTTCATCTTTCCTCCTTTTTGCTATATTATGGTGAGTATTGCTTATGTCAAGTTATATATCATAGAAATTTAATTAAGGTTCAATTCCCTATTCCATTCCGCATTCTTTTCATCCCTTCTATAGCACTTTAAAATATAAGCGGTATTTCTTGATGTCTCAACAACTATAAAAGCATATATCAATAATAAATAGCAAAAATAGCTTGACAACAAAAAAAATTTGAATACTAATTATATCATATAAGGCTTTGGACCAGCAATATAAATATTATAACAAAATAGAAAGGGGGGTAAGTGAAAAAGTTAAATGTATTGTTTTCTTTACTTTTAGTGGTTTCTTTATTATTTGCACTGAGTCCAGAGAAAGCCTACGCAACAGAAAAGGTTCCCATATATAAAGTTTACACTGTAAACTACGGCTATACCCCGAGTTATCCTGCTCCGTTCCTTATGTATCTTGCCGATGCCAGCAGGAACTGTCCTATGGACTGGGCATTTTGGGTAATTAAAGGAAATGGTCGTGTTATTCTCATAGATACAGGTTGCAATGAAAAGTTGGCAAAAAAATGGGGATTGCAGAATTATGAGAGATCGGATAAAGCGCTCAGTAACAAACTTGATATAAAACCTGAAGAGGTTACTGATATATTTATTACCCACATGCACTGGGACCATGTCGGTAACTGCAAGCTTGACTATTTCCCAAACGCTACTATCTGGATGCAGAAAACCGAATTAGAGTTTGCTAGTACAGAAGCAGGACAAAATCCATGGGCTCAGGTAGCCATCCAGGAGGATGATGTTCTACGAATGGTAAAGTACAATTGGGAAGGGCGCCTTAAACTTATAGATGGAAACCAAGAACTATATCCAGGTATTAAGTGCTACCTGTTCCCGCGTACTCATACCTATGGTTCTCAAGCTATATCAGTAAATACAAAATCGGGAACAGTAGTACTTGGCCAAGACCTTGTGTATAGATTTGAGAATATAGATAAGATGACTCCAATCGGAACTGGCCTGGACCTTTACGAATGTTACAAGGCACTTGTAACTCTTACAGAAATAGCTTCTTCAAAACGCCTGATTGTTCCTGGTCATGACCCGGCTGTCTACGAACGCTGGACTACCCCTGGCAAGGGAGTCGCAGAGATAAAATAGAACGTATATAAAGGATTGTTTTTAACCTCCTGGTCCAAAGCCAAAATTATAAAAATTATAAAATATAAATATGTAAGAGAGGTGAAAATGCCTAGTGATAATCCACACAAAAGGAAAGTATATATTGGATTTGCGGTATTTTTCTTTATCTGCTTTATGGCAATGATTTATCCAATATATTCCCTGGCAAATAGGGTTGAACCCATCGTCTTTGGCATGCCGTTTGGAATGTTCTGGTTGGTACTTATGACTATTCTACAGTTTTTAGGCTTATCGGTACTTTATAACTGGGAATATCGTAAGGAGAGGTGAAATGCAGAGCTGGGAAATAGTTTTATTGGTAATGGGAATTTATTTAATACTTGCTCTTGCTGTAGGAATACTCGCTGGACGTAAAAGAACCTTCTCTATCGAAGAGTATGTAGTTGGTCAAAGGAAATTTGGAGTAATACTTACGGTGTTCCTGGTATCAGGAACCTGGTTCAGTGCCTTTGCATTTTTGGGCGGACCAGGATGGGCATTTTCAAGAGGAACTGCGGTCTTCTATATATTGGGTTATTTAGCCCCTGCATATGTGCTCTGGTGGGCAATTGGGCCAAAGACATCAAGGATTGGTAAAAAAATGAATTTAGTAACTCAGGGTGATCTGTTAAGAGAAAGATACCAGAGTAAGTTGCTTCCAGCCTTGGTAGCTATTGTAGCTACATTTGCATTTATTCAATACATATGTGTCCAGCTGAAAGGCACTGCCTATTTAATGAACGTTTTTACGGAAGGACATATTCCTATGTGGGCAGGCGCTTTAATAGCTTACGGTATTGTCGTTTCTTACGTTATGTTAAGTGGCGTGAGAGGAGCAGCATGGAGTGATGTTTTGCAGGGTGCATTGATGATTGGAATAGCATGGGTGCTTGGATTATATATAGTTTATCACTTATATGGTTCTCCAACCGCAATGTTTAGAGAAATAAACGCGATATATCCGGGTCATCTACTCATAGGTGAGCCGGGCTCGAAAATGGGTCCTGCAACATTTTCTACGCTTATCATACTTTGCAGTATTGGTGCAATGATGTGGCCTCACATTTTTATGAAGGGATATGTCGCAGAAGAGAGGACCATAAAGAGATCAATATTGATATTCCCAATACTTGGTATATTCCTGGTTCCTGTATTCTTTATAGGATTTGCCGGGGTTATGAAAGTAGCTCCAACCGAATTGGCAGCAGCTGATCAGATTCTACCACATATGATTTACAGCATTTTATCTGTGCCTCCAATAGTAATTGGTTTAGTAGGCGCTGGGGCACTTGCAGCAGCAATGTCATCAGCAGACGCTATAACACATGGAGCAGGCTCGGTGTTCATTCAGGATATCGTTCGGCCTATAAAACCAAATATGTCTGAAAAATCTGTGGTTTGGTGGATGAGAATAGCAGTTCTTATCATAGGTATAGTAGCCTATGCATTGACATTTGGTGCCCAATCTCTGGTTGGATTGTTGATTGGTGGATACAATTTCATAGTCCAGATAGCCCCACCTATCTACGGAGCATATTACTGGAAAAGAGCAACAAGAGCAGGAGCTTTATCAGGATTTATTGTTGGCACATTAATAGCAATATTCTACACATTCGCCAAGGTGCCGACCCCGTTGGGCATGAATCTGGGAATATTGGCTTTAATAGTAAATATAATCGTATTCGTCGTGGTAAGTCTGTTAACAAAACCGCAACCAAAGGAGCATGTAGAAAAATTTATTAATGCGTAATTAAAATGTATACAGTTACTTAACAAGAATTAGGGGGGATAAAGTCCATTGAATCTTTTAAAAGGGCTCAAAGATAATTTCAGTAAGGAAGAGCTGATTGAAATCTTGACTGATTTGGTGAAAGTCCCAAGTGAAAATCCACCTGGCGATGAGAGACAAATATCTAAGGTTTGTAAAAAACACTTAGATAAGCTTGGCTTTGATACCGAGATTTTCACCTCCGATAAGAAAAGAGTAAATCTAATCGCTACTAAAACATGGGGGAAGAAAGGCAGAACATTGATTTGGAGTGGACACATGGATGTCGTCCCTGCTGGCGATCCAAATTTATGGAATTATCCCCCCTATGAAGTTAGTGTGATAAAAGACAGGATGTACGGAAGGGGAACAGCAGACATGAAGGGAGGAATCGCTTCTGCACTCGAAGCAGTTGCCGCGATAACAAGAATGGGTAAGAAGCTGAAAGGTAAAATCGTTTTTCTGCTATCTGCTGATGAGGAATGCTCAAGCCGTTTAGGAATGGATTATCTTACGAAAAAAGGGATAGTTAATAAAGACACAGGAGATGCTGCAATCGTGGGAGAACCAACCGAGTTGGATGTCCTGATAACTGAAAAGGGCTATGTATGGTTTAAGATCACAACTGTAGGGAAAGCTGCTCATAGCTCACAACCCGAGGCTGGCATAAACGCAATAGAAAAAATGGCGAAAGTTATTTGCAAGATTAAATCTATAGAATCCAAAGAAAAACATCCAATTCTTGGAAAGCCAACAAAAAACATTGCAATCATAGAGGGAGGAATAAAAATAAATATTATTCCTGACAAATGTTCAATAAGGATAGACAGAAGAACCCTACCAAATGAGAATAAGGAAGAGATTCTCCAGGAGTTTGAGCATGCTATCGATGAGCTAAAGAGAGAGGACAAAGACCTTAAGGCAGAATTAAAAATGTTTGATTATGCTGATTCCTCTGAAATATCCCCAGGAGAAGAAATCGTGAAGATCGCGGAGAAAGCAGTTCTGGCTATTACTAAGCGAAAGCCGAAGTTGAGTGGTTTAGTCGCTGCAACTGATGCGAGATTCCTTATAAATCAATGTGGAATTCCTACAATTATTTGCGGACCCGGGAGCCTTAAACAAGCACATGTAGCAAATGAATATACAACAATGGAACAGGTTGTTGATGCATCAATGCTATATGCCTTCATTATTGCAGAGTTTCTGGGTGTTTAAATAGGAATTTTATGAATATTAAAGTTAAGGCAGCCACGATTTCAATCGTAGTTAACGTTTTCCTCTCTCTGTTAAAGTTATTTTTGGCATTACTCACTGGAAGTCTAGCCCTATTGGCTGATGCCTACCATTCTGCATCCGACATTGTTGTTTCTATACTCGTTTTTGTGGGAATAAAGATTTCTGACCGCGAAAGGACTTCCACTACTTTAAAAATTAGCATAGAGAATGGTCTCGCTATAGTGATCTCACTTTTCATCTTTTTTGCTGCCTACACAGTATTCATCGAAGCTATAACTCGAAGTATCACCGTCATCAAATTTTTACCACTAGCCATTCTGGGAACAATTATCAGCATAATCACATGCTATTTACTATCTTCATATAAGATCCACGTAGGAAAACTTACAAATTCACCAAGTTTAGTCGCTGACGGATATCATTCAAGGACAGATATGTATTCTTCTGTTGTCGTTTTGGTGGCACTAGTCGGATATATGATAGGTCTAAGGATAGATGCCCCAGCAGCCATCATTATTGTCTTCTTTATTGCCTCCGTAGGCGTTGAATTATTCGGAAGCTCAATAAAAACACTTTTAAATAAAGTTCCATTTACATTCACTCCTCTCCATCTTCAAAGATTTCCTTTTTTAATAAACTTTAAACAAAAATTCCTGCAAGCATTCACCAGATACAAAAAACCGACCTTTAGAATTGCATTTTCTTGTATTGCGGTAGGTTATATGCTTACAGGTTTTTATATGGTCGGACCAGGTGAAGAAGCCGTTGTTCAGCGTTTTGGTTCTTTAGCGAGGCAAAAAATTAAATCTGGACTTCATTACGCATTACCCCATCCCTTCGAAAAAGCTACTATCCTTTCCACATATGAAATACACCGAGTAGAAATAGGTTTCAGGACTCGCAAAAAAGTCCTCGAAGAACCAGAAGCATATCTATGGCAGATTACGCATGAGATTGGCAAATATGAAAAGCGATACGACGAAGCTCTTATGATAACAGGGGATATGAACATAGTGGATGCGGACTTAGTAATCCAATACCAAGTTGAGAATCCGAAAGAATATCTTTTTAACTCCGAAAACCCAGAAAGACTGATAAGGGTTACAGCCGAAAACGCCACAAGACAAATAGTAGCCAGTGAAAATATCGACGACCTTTTAACTGAAAAACGTTCTGTTATAGAAAACATGATAAAAAAATCCATAGAAGATAATCTAAATGATTATGGAGTTGGCATACAGTTATTATGCGTTTCTATACACGAAATACATCCGCCTCTGGATGTTGTACCTGCCTTCAGGTCTGTAATAAACGCAAAGGAAGATAAAGAAAGATTTATACACGGAGCCGAGGCTGAGTTCAATGAGAGAATACCGGAGGTAAAAGCAGAAGCAATAGAGATGATAGAAAAATCTAAGGCATATCTAGTTGAAAAGCCAAATTATGCTCTGGGAGTAAGCCAGAGATTCACCAGGCAATCCAAAAGTCATAAAAATTCGCCAGAAGTTAGTGAAATCAGACTCTATTTAGAAACGGTTGAGAATGTGCTTCCAGATGTAAATAAGTATATCATAATGGCTCCTGGACGCAGAGGAGTTCTCGACCTCAGACCGCTACTTAAGAGCGCTCGAGAATAGGAGGTAATTAGAAATGAAGAAAAAGGCAATATGGATTATAGCAGCGATAATACTTCTAATATACTTTATTAGCACAATGTTCTTTTGCCTGGATGAAAGGAACATTGCCATAATATTGCGATTTGGTAAGCCCGTGAGAACCATTATAAAATCAGGAATAAAATTTAAATTGCCCATTCCTATAGAGATAAAAATCCTCTTCGATAAAAGAATTATGATCTATGATCCCACTGCCACTGAATACCTTACTCAGGATAAACAGAATATCGTAGCAGATATATATATATGCTGGAGAATAGTAGATCCCCTTTTATTTCTTCAAGCATTGAGAACCACGGAAATAGCTGAGTCCCGATTGGAAGACATTATCCGCTCAACGGCGGGAGCTACTATTGGAACGCATAATCTATCCGCTTTTGTATCTGACGAGGAGGAAGGTACACAACTTGACACAATTATGGCCTTAATGACCAGTAAATGCAATAAACAGATAAGGGCTCAGTACGGAATAGAAATAATCGATGTTAAGATAAAAAGATTCAACTTTACCGAGGATAACCTGCCAAGTGTATATGCGAGAATGTGGGCCGAGAGAGAAAGAATAGCGAGGAAATACAGGGCAGAGGGGCATAAATCTGCTGCGGGGATAACGGCAGAAGCGGAAAAGCGCGCAACCATTATACTTTCAGAGGCTTATAGGGAATCGGAGATATTAAAAGGGCAAGGCGACGCGCAGTCTATGAAAATATATGCACAGGCTTATAGAAAAGATCCTGATTTCTATAAATTTATACGGACCTTAGAATCCTATAAGAAATTTATCGACAGCAAAACTACCATTATATTCCGTAGCGATTCTCCTTTACTGGAATTATTAGAGCAGGGACCTTCCGTGGAATCCAATAAATAAAGTGGAAGAATGAAGAACAAATATGATAATTAGTTATCGGAAGATTTCAATAGTAATCATTATCACCATATTCTCTATCTGGCTGCTATCTGGAATCTATGTTGTTGAAAATAACGAGGAAGGACTAAATCAACGCTTTGGAAAGTTAATTCAAGAAAGAATCCCACCGGGCATTCATTACCACCTACCGTGCCCATTCGAACAAATAACTAAGTTACCAGTCAGAAAAACCGAACGGATTACCATTGGATTTAAACCAACGAAAATTGACACTGTTCCCGCTATAATTAAAAGGCTCACAGGAGATGTCAATGTAATAAATCTGGTTGCAACTCTTCAATATTCTATCAAAGGAGCAACAAATTATCTTTTTAGCGCAAAAGATCCTGTAGCGCTCTTAAAGTTTTCATCAGAAGCTGCTATTACAAAAGTACTATCCAGTATGAGTGTAGATTATGCCCTGACTATAGGCAAGGTGGATGTCCAGAACAAAATCCGGGGTGTAACACAGAAAATAATGGATAATTACGGAACTGGAATTCAGATCTTGAATGTAAATCTACATGAGATATCTCCACCCAAAGAAGTGTCGGCAGCATTCCGTGATGTTATCAACGCCCAATCGGATGCGCAAAGATTCATAAACCAAGCTTATGGGGAAAAAAATGCCACTATTCTTAACGCTGAAGCTCAGGCAAATGGATTAAAGAAGTCTGCAGAGGGTTATCGTCAAGACAAAATTAATAGAACACTGGGTGAAACAGATAGATTCTTGAATGTATTAGCTAAATATAAAACTGCACCCGAGATAAATAGAAAACGAATGTATCTTGAATTGATAGAGGCTATTGCCCCAGGCATTAAAAAAATTATTGTTTCATCAAAACTTGACACAAATTTAATAAAAATCTATGGCATAGAGGAAGGAAGTAATCCGTTACAGCCAAAATCGGAGTGAAGACCTTTTAAGCTAACCATTGGTATAACACATCTATTTCCTTTGTTTCTCAAAGAAAAAAGGGCGGCTATATAGCCGCCCTTTTTTATGTTCCGTTCTCTACTCTTAGAATCCCTTTGCGAGATAGAGGTAACCTGCCAGCATTGCATCTTCGGCAGGAGCAAATACATCACCAGGCATCCAGTAACCACCGGTTGCACCAATGGAGAGCTGGTCATTCAAGTTAAATGATGTAGTGACATCTATCTCCATACCCATATCAGTTGGATCACCTTCGACTAAACTGTACATATAGAAGTCTCCGCGAAGACCAAAGGCACCGGCATTATAGGCAAGATTTGCATTAATCACAGTGAGATTTGGGCTGACAAGATTGAATCCATAGGGAGTCCAGAGGGTGTATGCAGTACCGAATCCTACCCATCCCTTATAGAAGTCATTGGCATAAGGACCAAAAGTTGGGGAACCATAATCCTCGTTTTCAGTAAGCGTAGCAGGATCATCCCCAGAGAAGTAGTAGTAACCACCACCAACAATAACAGGCTCAAATGTATAGCCCATCCTTGCTGAATAATACATACCTTTGTAGTCAACCTCGGCTCCTTCAGGACCAGAAGAACCCATCATCATTGCGAAATCACCCACATAGGTGAGACCCTCCATAGGAGAGCCAGCACTGCGAGCACCAAACCACATTGGCTTATCATCGCCTTCCATTCTCATAAAACCAAATCCGTTGAGGTCTACCTTACCTTCCATCAGTTTAATGGTAGCCCATGCACCATGTAGGTTATGATCGGGGGGAGGTGTCCCTCCTATTCCCATCATCATATAAGTCATTCCGCCGTTCTCTATTCCTCTATAGCTAAACAGATCGAGTGCGAACATATCAGTAGCCACATTGAACTTTACTCCGGTGAAACCATCTTCTCCACCGTCAAAGGCAATATCACCATAGCATACAGGTATTATACCAGCGGTGAACCCGATCGGGGTTTCAAAGAGATTCTGCGCACTGACATAAGCATGCATAATATGCACACCCATTCCAGCTAATCCGCTACCCATTATTGGGTGCATACCATAGTTTCCCCAGTCACCGAACCTGATAAAGGCAGTGACACCCTCACCAAAATCGGCTGTTGCATTGAGGTCTGCATGCATATAGTAGTGCATATCTCCGTCAGCAGAATCTGAATTAAAGTCAGCGTTCTGCCACATAAATGCATAGTCGTAGAACAATCCATGCCACTCAACATCAACTGCGTTGAGTGAGAATGTAAGGAGCAGTGCTAAGATCAATACTGGTAATAACTTTCTCATATAACCTCCTTTTTAGGTTTTAACAAACTACTTCTTTTACATTTTTGAAAAGATTGCAAATGCTCCGGCAGGGAAATCATACTATTATCTTACCCTATATCCCTTCTCTTTATCATAATAAAGGGGTTTATCAAAGGAGGGAAGAGGGAACCCTGGATTTTCAGCAATCGATTCTCCATATTTCCAATCAGGTGGGCAAATAGCTATATATCTTACATAACAACCTGTGCCACCTAAGAATTTTGGGAACCCGACGGCAATAAGAGCACCAGTCGCTGGAACCTTCCAGAGATCTGATACTCCCTCTGCCTGACAATAATTCTGCTTCAGAATCCATGCTTCACTGGCAAAATTACTTGTAGTATCAGTATCCAGACATTCATGTCCATGGAATAATACATGTCTTGTTTCATGAAGATATTTTACAGCCTCAAGGCTTACACCTGGAAGATGCGCTTCAAATTCTTTTCTATTATCCCACGTCTTTGAATGGTCAGAGCGTATCATTACAACCGAACCTTCGGGTATTGTGCCATGTTCCGCTTCCCAGGCCTTTATATCTTTGACCTGACACTGATAATCTGGCTCCTTTGCTGTCTGTTCATGAACATCTACTACTACAAGTGGTCTTATAACGTATGTAGCTGGAATCTTTTCAACTGTGGTCCCATATGGGTTGAAATGTGCTGGAACATCCAATTGGGTCCCCATCTGATCTGTTGGCAAAAAGTAGGCATTGCAACAAAAACCATGGTCCTTATAATTGAAAACATCCCCTTTATGAGCCCATTCTCCCATATTGCTAACACCACATTTGGTGGGGTAGAACTCTGGCTGTCCAAATCCTTCCCAAATTGGCATATAGGGAGTGATTGTGTGACTCAAATCCACATACTTTGCGTTTACGAAAAAGTTTTCATAAACGTCCCATAAACTCATCTTTGATTTTGCAGCACCTGGGAGTGCAAAACTGACAACTAATAATGCAAGTGCAAGTATCAAAAAACTCTTACGCATAAAACCTCCTTTTTACTTTAGCGTTAATTACCTGACCCTCATCCCCATTGCTTTGTCATAGTGTAGAGGCTTATCAGATTTGGGAAGGGGTGCTCCAGGCACCTCATCAATAGAAACACCATATTCCCAATCAGGGGGACATATAGCAATATACCTCGCATATCCTCCTGCTCCACCCTTAGGTTTTGCATAACCGATAGCAATAAGTGCGCCTACTTCTGGAACCATCCAGAGGTTGCTAACACCCTCAGCCTGACAATAACCATTGTGCATCAACCAGTACTCACCTTCAAGGTCTGGTGTTGTATCTGTGTCAAGTGGTTCGTGTCCATGGAAAAGGATGTGCCTCTCTTCTTGAAGGAACTTTATAGATTTTAGGTCCACTCCAGGGAAGGGAAATGCACCGCATTTCTCTTTACTTGGCCACATTTTACTCCAGTCTGAACGGACCATAACAACAGAACCTTCTGGGATTATCCCGTGCTTCTTTTCCCATGCTTCTACATCCTTCATTGAACAGTGGTAGCCTGGATTTTTGGCAACTTTCTCGTGAATATCTATGACTACCAATGGCCTTATACAGTAAGTTGCTGGTAACTCATCTATTGTGGGATAATAGGCATCCCAGTGCGCAGGGGGGTCGAGTTGAGTCCCATATTGATCGGTGGGTATATAATAAGTAGTAGCAATGAACCCGTGCTTCTCATAGGTAAATACGTCTCCTTTACTGGCATAGTCTCCCAAGTCTGCTCCAGCTTTCGTTGGCTCAAACTTCGCATTACCAAAACCTGGCCACACTGGTATATCAGGCGTAAATGCATGAGTGAGATCCACATATTTTGCATTTACGAAGAAGTTTTCATAGAGATCCCATAAACCCATCTTCGACCTTGCAGCCCCCGGGAGTGCAAAACTGACAACTAATAAAGCAAGTGCAAGTATCAAAAAACTCTTACGCATAAAACCTCCTCTTTATTTTTAAACTCAACTTAATTAAAAACATACTGGGTGGCGTATCTTTCAGATTTCCCCCAAAATCCGAAGGTTTCTGGTATTATTTTATACAACCTGCTCATCTTCGTTTTTCGTTCTTAGTCTACTCCCTCTTGCAGCCTGAACTATATAGTAAATCAAACCACCATATAAAACCAGAGAAGCAAATATCATCATCACAATAGCAGAGCCATTCATGGGTTGCCTCCTTTTCTCTTAGAAAGAATAAACGATAGAATAAGCAATATAACTATTACGCCAATGCCTATGAATGTAGTCCATATAGGATAGTTACCATAACCTTTACGGATAAGTGTAATCAACTCAAAGATAAAGGATACCCCCAGAACAATAGGTGTAACAATCTTTATAAATACATCCCACCAGGGCCCTATCCTAACATCCGAAACACTATTGATATATTCTCTAACCTTTGGTGCCCCGAACACATAACCAATTACTATGCACTCAAGAAGACCTACAAGGGTTAAACCATATGTGCAGACAAAATGGTCTATTATATCCACCCAGTAAAACCCAGCCCTCGTTGTATAGGGAATCCCCATGAGGAATCCAAAACCCACAACAGTGGGTAACACCCATTTTTTATTGAATCCCCACTTATCCACGATGCTACCAACCACAGGCTCAATCTGGGAAAAGGCTGAGTCAATACCAAGTGTTAAGAGAAGTAAGAAGAATAAAGCTCCAAATAGTACTCCGGCGACAGGCAGTAAATTAATTGCAGCGGGATAAGTGACAAAGGCAAGACCCAACCCGGAGGTAGCCACCTCAGGCACACCAACACCCATTGATTGTGCAAGATAACCGAGCGTTGAGAACACTGCAAAACCCGCAAAGAAAGCCGTCCCACAGTTGGCAAGACTGGTCATAAATGCATTTGCAGTAATATCTGAGTTCTTTGGTAAATAACTGGCGTATACAATAAGTGTGCCCATTGCAAGTGATAGGGTAAAAAATATCTGACCATAGGCAGCCAGCCAGACCTTGGGGCTTAAGAGAACAGAGAAATCAGGAGTTAAATAAAAGTTAAGCCCATTTATTGCACCAGGCAGGGTGAGTCCCCTTATGACCATTATTATCAATATGAGCCAGGGGATACCCACGGTAAAATATACGATCTTTCCCAGTGTTTTTACGCCCTTGAAAAGGCACAGGTAAATAAGCAACCAGGTTATTGCGAGTCCTATTAAAACAGGCAGTTGTATTCCACCAAGGATGCCTGGTGATCCTGATTTACCTAAAAGCGTTTGATTGAAGAAATTACTTATCTCAGCTCCAGTAGTGCCCCATGCCTGTGTAAATGAATAATAAAGATAATCGACGCACCATGCCATGATGGTTGCATAGTATGTTGAAAGGACAAAAACAAGTACTACTGCAAACCAGCCAATCCATTCTCCCTTACTCCAGATTTTTTTAAGGGCGGTAGGAGGAGAACTCTGCATCTTCTGTCCAACAGCATATTCAAGAATCATAAGAGGAATACCGGCAGTGATGAGTGCTATAAGATAAGGAATAAGGAACGCCCCACCCCCATTCTGATAGGTTATATATGGGAACCTCCAGACATTCCCAAGACCAATCGCAGCACCAACAGCAGCGAAAATAAAGGAAGACCTGGACCCCCAACGTTCTCTCGCTTCAGCCATTTACTTACCCCCTTTTACTCGGTTTATGTCAATGAGATCGGAAAGCAGTGCAAATCCCGTTTCCCTTCTCCCCGCCCCGGGACCAGATATCGTTATATCTCTGAGAACATCAGTGGTAAAACATATAGCATTGGTTACACCCATTATCCTGGATAATGGATCATCCTCTCCTAACACTTCAGGAGTTACACTGGCCTTGATACTTCCATTCTCTTTTCTGGCCCTGGCTATCAATTTCCAGTGCTTATTATCCTTTAATGCCTGCTGGACTTCATCTAATGTAATATTATCAATACCCTTTCGCCCTACATCCCCCACAGTTACATTTCCACCCATCAGCACATTTGCTATTATAATAATTTTGGCAACTGCATCCCAGCCTTTAACATCAGCATCCGGTATTGTCTCAGCATATCCCTTCTGCTGTGCTTCCCTTAGCGCTTCCTCATAGGACATACCGGATTCCATCCGGGTAAGGATATAATTGGTAGTACCGTTTAATATGCCTTTGACTTCTTTGATCCTGATTCCTGCAAGTGGATGTTTTGTTAGATTTATTGCAGGTGTTCCGGCAATGACAGTTCCTTCAAATCTTAATTCACATCCTTGCCTTAGAGCAATATCTTGTAATTTATGATAAGCAAGCGCAATAGGGCCCTTATTAGTAGTTGCAACGTTCTTTCCCATCTCTAACGCAGTCTGGATATAGGTTAAACCAGGTTCTCCTGTTTCAATGTTGGTTGGAGTAGCTTCAACAATCGTGTCCGCATTGGAATCTTTTATAGTCTTTAAGGAATCCCAACCTTTTTCACCGTAAGGATAATCGTTGATGTTATCGTGATTTTCTATAAGTGATAGTATCTTCTTTATATTAAGTCCACCTTCGTTGTAAACAGAGCCTATTTTTGGGTCGGAGATTGCAACAAAGCCTGGAGTGAAATTATACTTATCTTTAAGTAGCATCTGTTTCTCATCCAGTAATTCTAAAAAACCACTTCCAACTGTACCGCAACCTATCACAGCTATCTTCATCAATATCCCCCCTTTCGTTTTTTAAATTATAAAATAAATCTCAAGTAATGTCAAGAGGTTTTTTATTGCTAAATACATTTTTTTCTACCCTGGTATACTCACCTCCAAAAGCTATTTTATCCCCATTTCTCGTAAAACATGAATCAATTAAAACAAATATTAATAAAGGCAGCCCCTTTAACCCTTATTTATGATTTGTATTAAGAATTATAACCTAATACTTCAAAAAAGTCAAGCAGGTTCGATAAAATCTAACATTTTAGGAAAATATATCCTGCTACCCAATATTGAGCTTTGTCTATTGCCCATTATCATTCCACCTTTATAAAATATTATAGTTGACTTTTATAATAGATGAGATATAATAGCCCAAAAGGGAGGAAGCATGGATAAAGACTTAAAGAAATTCTTCAAGAGTTTAGTGGAAGCGCCAAGTCCCTCAGGTTTTGAGCAACCAGCTCAGGGCGTTTATCGTAATTTTGTAGAAGATTATGCAGATGAAGTAAAAACGGATGTCCATGGCAATGTCATCGCTTTTAAGAAGGGAAAGGGGAAATTCAAGATGATGGTTTCCGGGCATGCTGACGAGGTTGGGCTTATGGTAAATTATATAGATAAAGAGGGTTTTATATACTTTACCCCTATTGGCGGGATTGACTACTCATTACTTCCCGGGCTCAAGGTTGATATCCACACAAAAAAAGGATCCATAAGGGGTGCAATAGGACGAAAAGCAATACATATGATGGAAAGGGATGAAACAGATAAAGCACCCAAAAGAGAGGACCTCTGGATTGATATTGGAGCAAAAGACAAGAAAGAAGCAGAAAAGATGGTATCCATAGGAGATCCCATAACCTATGCGGCCGGTCTGGAAGAACTCCCCAATGATCTTGTACTAACCAAGGCTACAGACAATAAAGCAGGTGTCTTTGCAGCCGGTGCGCTCCTCAAATATCTCTCTAAGACAGATATATCTGTCAATCTATACTGTGTTTCATCGGTCCAGGAAGAGATAGGTCTTCGGGGTGCAAGAACCAGCGCTTACGGAATAAACCCTGATATAGGATTGGCATTTGATGTAACAACGGCGACCGACCATCCAAGGACCGATAAAAAGAAATACGGGGATATATCACTTAACAAAGGACCCGTTATTTCTCGCGGGCCCAATATAAATCCCACAATATATGACTTGCTTGTAGAGACAGCTAAAAAAAATAAGATAGATTATCAAATCAGTGGTGATCCAAGAGGTACAGGAACAGATGCTAATATTATGCAATTGACAAGAAGTGGCGTTGCAACAGGCTTAATCAGTTTCCCAAACCGTTATATGCATACCCCTATTGAAATCATATCCTTTAAAGACCTTGAGAATGCCATCAAACTTGGGGGAGAGTTTATAAAAAAGATAAACGATAAAATAGATTTTATTCCAAAACTCTAAGTTTATAGAATATCCTGTATTTACGCAGTCGCCTATTACGGTTCCTAAAAGGGCAAACGATTAGTATATTGCATTGAGCTACTGCGCTATACTATCCTCTTAGAATCACGAATACGATATAGAGAAAATAGGAAAAAAGAAGCACTCCTCCCTCCTTTCGTGAGACTATCTTCCTGGTAAATATGAAAAGAAGCAAGAGAATAGTTACTGCTATTATTATAAGCAAATCTATAAAAGAACCAACAGGAAATTGAATTGGGCGAATAATAGAGGTTAAGCCAAGTACGAATAGGATGTTGAAGATGTTACTTCCAACCACATTCCCTATGGCAATATCACTCATACCCTTTTTTGCTGCCGTAAAAGATGTAACCAACTCAGGAAGTGATGTACCCAGGGCGACAACCGTAACACTTATCAGAGCCTCGCTGATACCCCAGGCATAAGCAATATTAATGGCATTATCCACTACCAATTTTGCACCATAAATAACACACAGGATTCCACCCAGGGTTAGACCAGAAGCTTTCAATAGTTCCTTTCCAGTGTATTTAATAGAAGACAGATCCTTATCCAGTAGTAGTTTCCTTCTGTCGGAAAGTGCCATTCTGTAAAGATAAAATAGATATATAAAGAAAAATATTATCAGTATTCCACCGTCGATACGTGAGAGAGTGGGGGTCCTACCAGTGAACCAATCATCCCGCACAAGGAACAGGAGAATGAGAGTTATAAGCAGACTGTAGGGGATTTCCTTTTTTATCGTGCTCTTTCTCCCTGAAATGGTATACAACAACGCACCCAGACCTATTACAAGGCCAATATTTGCCACGTTACTACCCAATATATTCCCGAAGGATATTGTAGAATGAGAGATTACTGCAGCTTTAATAGAGACGGCCGCTTCTGGTGCACTCGTTCCAAGCGCTGCAACCGAGAGCCCGATAAAAAGAGGAGAGACACCAAAAAGAGTTGCCAGTTCAACAACCCCGTCTATCAAATAGTCAGCTCCTTTTACCAGGATAACAAATCCAAGTATAAATAGTATATATATCATAATATTATTACCAATAAAGAATAAAGTATTCTGCAATATTGTCAATCATAAACTTATCCCATCTTATATTTTCTCGACAAGAACGCAAAGGGAGATTTGCCACAGAGACACACAGCCACCATAGAATGAAACCGCAGATGCACGCAGATAACGCAGAGTAATATAGTTAAATAGTTGAGTAGTTGAGTCGTTAAGTTGGTAAAAAAAACTAAGACCCAAGACCTCGTATGTTATACCTTATACATAAGGGTATGATTATTGTGGAGAAACGATATAATCTAATGGATATGTTGGAAGGTTTAAATAAAGGGGTAAAGAGAAGGCCTCTAAGACCTCGCTTTAAG
>Ga0315541_1000079_pt1 | contig 88822 bp, 83 predicted proteins | sample SalMarSW160190MG_FD_203095 | JGI IMG/M metagenome (GOLD analysis project Ga0315541, IMG submission 203095) | Salt marsh sediment microbial communities from the Plum Island Ecosystem LTER, Massachusetts, United States - Salt Marsh Sediment SW1601-190 ... | reverse complement strand
TGCTAACAAATCGGTCCGATTTCAATTTTGCTTTACTTCTTCCTGGGTAAAAAAATAAATCTCACATGTTTTATTGTGGCCAGAAAAAATTTAAACCACAGTATGTAGTGTGATAGAGTTAGTAGTTAAAATTATTTTGATGTCACATCAAAAAACTACTTGACTAAAATTATTATCTGCGGATATTATGGATATCAATCAAGCAAGAGAGGTTTTAAGAAGACTTGCAAGACAAGGGTGTATTATTATTTCAAATCATTGTCGCGCCCAAATGGAAAAACGAAATGTTATCATGGATGATATTCTTCATGTTTTAATGTGGGGAAATATTAAAAAAATTGAAAAAAATACTAAGCATAATAATTGGAAGATTGAAGTTGAAGGACAGGATCTTGATGATGATCAATTGACAGTACAGGCAGCCGTAAATGAGGATGAAAGGACAATTGTCATAACAGTTTATTAAAAAGGGAGGTTAATATGATATGTCCTAATTGCAATTCCGAGACGGTTTGTACTAAAGACAAACATCATTATACAGAATGCGGTCTGGATTATGTTTTTCTTGAAAGTATTGATGTTTGTAAATGCTCTTGTGGAGAAAAATTTGTAATTATCCCTGCTATGCCACAACTTCACAGCCTAATCGGTTTAACTTTAATAAAAAAGAAAGCCCTTCTAAATGGGCAAGAAATCAGGTTCTTGCGTAAAAATATGGGATTAACTGCAATAAAGCTTTCTAAAATCATTGGTGTTGAAAATGCGACTATTTCTCGATGGGAAAACGGAAAACAAACTATAACTAAGCCTCATGATCGTCTGTTGAAGTTAGTATATTCAAATATTAAAGGTATACCAACAGATAAAATTAAGCATCTTATCGAAGAAGATTTTAAAGAAATAGAGCCAAAACAAAAAGATATGCCAGACTATATAATTTCGTGGCCCCAGTCAGAAATTGAATGTACGATTTCTGCCTAAATAATCCATTTCCCGCAAAGAAATCCAACCCGGCGCTTCGGCCCGGGTTTTTTATTGCCCGAACAAATCATTTAAATTCCGTTAGAATTTTAATCTTTTATTCTGGTTTATGTTTGTAAGGACGACGTTCCGGCATTGCTTTGGGATGTTTTTTTCGGACCTTTTTTTCGTAGGATTTCCGAGATCGCTTTGCATTTGTTTTCAACTCTTTCTCATACTCTTTAGGATTTTCCTTTTTTTTCTTGCTTCTCTTTTCTCGAACACCAAATCGAGCCGCACATTTATTGGAACAAAAATCTTTTTTCCGTTCACTGATATTTATAAAATAATTTCCACATTTATTTTCTTTGCATTGGCAAAATGCTTTTAACGGAATACCCTCCAACAGTCTTGCAAAATTAAATTCTAAAATTTCCTCTTTTTTATTCCGCAAAGATCCATAGTGTAATGCTATCGTGGCATTTTTCACCACATCATCTTCAGCCTTGAAATAACGCTCTATTTCGCCCTGGTCATTTCTTTTCTCTTTATCTTCATATTTGATACCATCAATAACTAATCGGGCATCTATTTCAGCACTAAAGCGATTTGCCTCTGGATTAAAGTCCGTTGATCCTTCTGGAGTCCACCCCTCAGAGGGGTAATTTAACACCCGTTCTATATTCAACATCATAAAGTCAAAAAAATCTTTGAGGCTTTTCTGTAAGGAATGTAAATCCGTTCTTTTGAGAAGATTAGATCCCATTGATTTAAATAAATCATCTCTAATTGAACCTGGTTTAGAGCCAAATTTATGCAAAGGACGAATTCCCACCTGTACGCCGATTTCAAAGGCCAACTTAATTTCATCAGCATCGGACAAATCATCTAAATCGGTATTAATGAAGTCAATGTACCAATTTAAAAGACTTTTCTTTAATTTTTTATCCACACCACACCTCTTTTTGTTAACGGTTTTAATAAAATATTATCTATCATAGTTAATGTAGAATTATTTGTCAATAGTTAACGAACACTACTTGACTTAATGAACATCGGCCTGTATTATTTATTAATAAATAGGTTTAATCTAATTAAATAGGAGTTTGGTTATGGAAAAAATCTTTTCAATAGATGAGGCCTCGGATTTATCGAAAATGTCGGTTGCGTGGTGGCGACGGAAAATTCTGCTAAAGGAAATTCGGTATCTTAAAATTGGTAGGCGTGTCCTGATTCCCGAATCTACCATCAATGATCTTTTTAAGAGCGCCATTGTTGAATCTATACCAGATTAAAACGTGAAAATGTGGAATAAGGGAAAATGAGTATAACAAAGGTAAAAAAATGGATTGCGGCTTTGATTGCAACGTTTTTAACCCGGCTATCATACACAACTAAACGAAGTCGGGTTGTGGATCGACTGCTTTTGATCATTGAAGAATAGCAATATGGAAACATTTTTAAATAAATTATTCCAGTTTTCAAAAGGACTGATCGAAATAAGACCATTGCCGGGTAAGCAAAGGTTTTTTGATATTGAAGACGTGGCCGGTATAAAAGCGCATTGTTCTGAATACCAAAAGTCAAACTTATATTTTGGTGTTGCGACACGGGACGGTAAGGGTGGCTGTAAAGAAAACATTGTCCATATACCGTGTGTTTGGTGTGATGTCGATTATAAAAACACTCCTTATGAAGTTGCCCTTCAGAATTTTAAAGAATTTCCCTTCAAGCCTTCTATAATCGTAAAATCTGGCGGGGGCATACATCTGTATTGGTTCCTAAAAGAACCGGCTGAAAAAGCTGAAATTAGCGCCATTGAGGACGTAAATCATCGCATAGTCGATCAGTTGGGCGGTGACCACGGCGCTTGTGACGCTGCAAGAGTGTTAAGAGTCCCAGGCACAAAAAACCGGAAACCTGAATATAACCCGGCACCATTATGCGAAATCACGCAGCAAAATGATTTTTATTATACGCTTAACGATTTTTTAGAGATCCTGCCTGAATCAACTCATCAAAGTAAAGAATCAAAGGAAACCGCATCTTCAAATAACGTGAAAGATCCTGAATGGCTTACCGTCGCCATGCAGGGGATTAATAAGGGAGAATCTCCCGGAACGTCCCGGAACGATACAGGAACCAAGATAGCTGGCTATTTCATTAATAAGCTGCCGGCCTATGATGTTTTAACCATACTAAAATCATGGAACCTGAACAATAAGCCACCTTTAGACGAAAAAGAACTTCAAACCATTGTAAAATCAGTTTCACGGTACAACCCGGAACTTTCACTAAAGAACCGTGTTGACATATCAAATGTTTATGACTCAGCGCGAATGATTGAGGCATATCAAGAGTACATCAAAAACCTTAAACAAAATCGTTTTATCACCGGAATTAACGAAATTGATAAGCGCATTCGTGGTGTGGCCGGGGGCGAAGTTTTAACTATCATAGCCCGGTCGGGATCATTCAAAACCGCCATGCTTCAAAATCTTCTCAAAAATTATATCCAACATTCAGCATGGGCGGCGGGTTTTTTCTCAATCGAAATGCCGGTTGCAAGTCTTACAGAGCGTTATCTTGAAATCCTGGACAGCGCAACGGGCAAAGAAGTTGAGACTATGTTTCGGGATGAATCACAAGCAGGTATAAGGCAGGCCGCAACAGAACAATTCATTAAAGACCTTGAACGTCTATTCATAGTCCCTACCAGGGTCTCATTATCCGATATAGCGGCTTATGTGCAACTAATTGAACGTGAAAAAAATATCAAAATCGGGGTTATCGGTATTGACTATATGGGATTAATGGAAGGGCCAGGGGTGAATGAGTATGAAATTATTTCCAGGTTGTCCACGGGTCTTAAATCAACTGCTAAACTGTTGAATATTCCCGTTATTGTACTTGCTCAGACAAGCCGTAAAGGTGGCGGCGGCACAAGTGAAATCTCCTTAGATATGGGACGAGGTTCCGGGGCTATCGAGGAAGCCGGTGACTTCGTTTTGGGATTATGGCAGGTCGAAAATGAGACCGGGGAAAAAGATTTGATTTGTAAAATCTTAAAAAACCGGAAAGGCCCGGTCGGGAGCCGGTGGAAATTAGACCTGATACCTCAAACGCTTCAGATCGGCGCTGACGCTGAGCCGTATAAACCCAAAGAGAAAAAACCGGCGGAGGGTTACTAATGATCTCCGAGAATGATTTTGATTTTGAATCTTATTTTAAAATTGGGATTTCAAAGGAATACATTTTAATCCGGGATGATTTTCCTATGCTGGAAATAAGCCCCGGGGGGTTTTCAAAATTGATAAGAGAAATGTTCAGACGAAATGACGAAATGTTTGAGGCTGACGATGAAAAATAAAGGCTGGATTTGCTTGCATCGAAAGATCATGGATGACCCAATATGGCTGTCTGAACCATTCACCAGAGCCCAGGCGTGGGTCGATCTGCTTCTGCTCGCAAATCATAAAGACGGGCATATTAGAAAAAGGGGAATTAGGATTGATTTGAAACGCGGGGACGTGGGCTGGTCTGAAAGGGAATTAGCCAAAAGATGGAAATGGTCACGAGGGAAAGTGAAGCGGTTTTTTTCCGAGTTATGTTTTTCAAAAAAGCCAAAAATGATACCACAAAACGGGCCACAAAATAAAAACGTAACGTCCCATTATTCCATAATAAATTATGAGAGGTATCAAGAAAACGGGCCACAAAACGGGCCACAGACGGGCCACAAACGGTACCAGAACAACAATGATAACAATGATAACAAGAAAAACTTATGTCCACAAAAAGAAATTGTGGACCTTTATCATGAGAAATTACCGGAGTTACCCAAGGTCAAAGTTTGGTCTGAACAAAGACAGGCCGTGCTCCGTGCCAGGTGGAACGAGGCGGTTTCGAATAAAAACGGCATAAAGAGCAATTCACTCGAATGGTGGGCCGGTTACTTTGATTATATTCGAACTTCAGACTTCCTTATGGGACGGGTTGACCCATCACCGGGAAAGAACCGATTTTTGTCTAATTTAGAATGGCTTATGAAAAAACAAAACTTCATCAACATTCTTGAGGGGAAATATCACCGAAACTAAAAAATGCAGGGAAGAAAATGCGAATTGAACTTAAAGGAGATCACAACTTTGCAAAATGCGCTATCTGTGGCGAAAGAGCGATTGCAGCCTGGTATGGGGAAACGGAGCTTTATATCTGCAATCTCATTTTTGAGATTTTTGCGTAACAGTGCAAAAAGGAAAAGAAACGATGAGGGAAGAGAAAAAGAGTCAAGAGGATGGGCGAAAAATTTGGCAGGTTTTGCATGATGCTGGTTATAAGGACATCAGAATCGAGGCATATGCAAACCATTTCAAAGTGGATATACCACGGGATAATAAAAGTAGATGGCATAACGAAGACGGTACCTTGAAATGTTTTGGAAAAGCACTTGAATACACAAAAGACGGTCAATCGCTTCATTGTCTGCAACTGGACGATAACGAATGTAACGAGGCGCTTAGAAAAGAATGTTGGAAGATAAGCGGTGTTAAAGAACCAGAAAGCAACGAAATACTATTTTAATGAATATAACGATTGAGGACATACAGCGGGATATTGCCGAGTTTCGGGCTAGGATCCAAACGGCACAGGCTGAGCTTGCCGCATTACCAGAGGGTTATCTTCCGCTTAAGCAACATAAGCGCCGGGAAAAACAACGGCGGGACCTACAGGCTGAGATTGAACACGTTAACATCTTGGTAGGCTATGCCAAGGAAGGAATAGCAATCAGGCAAGGGGACACAGACACGAAATAACATGGAACTCCCGAGCAACATTATAGAAACCGCAATCAGCCTTAAAGACGGCTATTTTGATCTTTCAGGACTTGCAAAATATTGTTCGCTGAAAGTGCCTACGCTACGGGATCATATCAGATCCGGGGATCTCCCGGCGTTTAAGTGTAAAGGAAAAATTTTGGTCAAACGGTCGGAATTCGACGCTTGGCTTGAACGTTATCGGATTAACAAAAGCCAGGATCTTAACAATATTGTCGATGGTGTTATGGACAGCCTGAAATATTAGCAAAAGTTATCGAAAGGAATTTAGAAATGACAAAGACAAAAAAGGGAAAACAACTCTCAAGATTACAAAGGAGATTTCTTAATAATCTCTTGTCTAAAAAATACAACCAAGCTGAAGCTTATATAGCAGCGGGTTATAAGGCAAGAGGAAAGGCAGCAAAAGCTAACGCCTCAAGATTGCTGACTAACCCTGACTTTAAAGCCGAATATGATAAAGCCATTGCGCAAGCTGTTAAAAAGACCCAGGTAAGTGCTGAAAGAGTGTTGAAGGAAGAAGCCAGAATCGCATTTGCAGACATCGCTGAAATTTTCAATGGCGAGACATTGATATCGCCCGACGAACTACCAGAGGACATCAGAAGGGCGATTTCTGGTATCGAAATTGTCGAACGAATCATCCCGGGAAAGGAAAAAGAGAAAGAGATTAAATACAAATATCGTTTTTGGGATAAAGGCCGAGCCCTGGAAAGGCTTGGAAAACATTTAAAACTATATCAAGACACTACAAATTTGAACATAGATTTTGATGGTGATGCAGCAGCAGCCTGGGCGTTAATATTAAAATCAATCAATCGCAACTCTGACCCATCGGTATTGCCGGATCGTGAAGGTGAGAAAGTATGATTGAGGTTGTAAATCAAATACATGACAAATGGTGGCGTTTGAATAATCTGTACTGGATTATTAATGAACATGGTTTTAGGGTAAAGTTTGTTTGTAATGAGCTACAGGAAAAGCTCTACCAAGATTTTTGGTATATGAACGTACTTTTAAAAGCCCGACAATTCGGAGGAACTACTTTTATAGACATATATTTTCTGGATGACTGCCTGTTTTTTGATAACATTGAGGCTGGAATTATTGCTCATAATAGAGACGACGCAGCAAAAATATTCCGAAGAAAAGTTAAATACCCATATGATAATTTACCTGATGGTCTCAGGTCCCAAAGAAAATTAATTACTGAAACCAAACAGGAATTATTATTTTCTAATGGATCGAGCATATACGTGGCGACATCTATTCGCTCCGGAACAGTTCAAAGGCTGCATATCTCAGAGCATGGCAGGATTTGTTATAAATATCCCGAGAAGGCCGAGGAGATTAAAACGGGATCTTTAAATGCTATCCATCCTGGTGGTATTGTCTGGATCGAATCAACGGCTATGCAACCATCCGGTGATTTTTATGAATTCTGCCAAACCGCACAGGGGAATATGGGTAAAGAATTAACAAAATTAGATTACAAGTTCCATTTTTTTCCTTGGTATTGGGACTTTAAAAATCAACTGTTCGAATGTGATGAGGTTGAATTAACAGAAGAAGATAAAAAATACTTTAAAGAATTAGAGACAATTGGGGAGACAATTGATGGAAAACCTCTCAAGTTATCAATCCAACAAAAAGCTTGGTATGTAAAAAAAAGAGAAACTATGGGCTTTTTGATGAAACAGGAATATCCAAGCACCCCAGAGGAAGCGTTCGAGGGCAGTGGCCTTGGATTGCCGTTTTCTAAGATGCACCACGTTATTAAGCCCATGTTAATTCCAGACAATGCACCCATTTATACAACGTTCGATTGGGGGTATGGGAAGCCCTTTTCATTTCAATGGTGGTGGATTGATGCGGACGGTCGTTTTTATATGTTTGACGAATGGTATGGCTGGAATGGTGACCCGGATGTGGGTTTAAGATTAACTGATTCTGAAATAGCTGAGGGTATCATTGAACGTGAATTAAAAATGGATATTGAGCGTGGTAATATCCGTGTCCGTCTTGCCGGCCATGACTGCTGGAACAAAAAGCCGGACTATAAAGGCGGTGGCCAGGGTCCAAGTACGGCAGAAGTGTTTGCGAAGCATGGTATTTATTTAACCAAAGCAGATTCAAATAGGTCCCTAAAGATAAGACAGTTTAGAGAGAGATTGAGGATTCCTGATGACGATTCCCCGATGCTTCAAGTTTACGACACCTGTAAACAGTTTATAAGAACCATACCCACTTTGAAGGCTGATGAACATAAACCAGAAGATATTAACACTGATGGTGAAGATCATTGTTATGATTCTGCCTGTCAGTTGTGTATGTTTAGACCAATGTCACTCAAAGAGCCTAAAAAGATCAAAACCATGGCCGAATTACGAATTGATTACCTTGAAAAAGGGACACCTGAAGATCAGTTTTATGTGGAAATGGCGAAAGAGCAAGAAGGGTGTGACCGGGAGTTTGAGAGAATGATGGAAAATCGGTTTGGGGAGAGGACAGAGCATGTCATTGATTTTGCGACAAAAGATACAATTGATTAAAAACCAAAAACTAAAAAGGAGATAAAATGGACGAAGCATATAAACTTCAGCATATGGTAGCCCAGATAGATAAGACTTTGGCCACTAAAAATCTAACCCCAGAGCAACGAACAGCATTCTTGAATATGCAGAGTCATTTAAAGGAAAAAATCCGCAAGCATATTGAAGACGACATTAAGAGGCAAATTCGAAGCGAAATTACCCGGCAAATGGAAAGCGACATGGGGCCCCTCGCTGGGGAAAGTTACGGAGAAAGTCCCGGACTTCGTATCCCAAATCAAGAAGGCGCCGGGGTTAAAACCTATGGCAGCGATAGTCCAGCAGTTGGGATTCGAGAATTTCACCGAAACCTAACCTATGGCCAAGATCGAGGAGCCATACCTCCACGAGTTTTGGATCTGAGGCGGCTACTAATGAGTGGTCGCACTTCCAGAATTTAAAACCATAAAACATGGCAGTAACCCATAAAAACAGGCTCATGACAAAAGCACACTGCTTATTTTGCGAAAAACCCGAAACTGGCTATAAGCCCAGGCCGAATGTTGAATTTATTTGTAGCAGTTGTACGGTCCTGCTGGCAAATGCAGGGAAAACCGATTTAAAGAAAGCTTATCAAAAGGCATTAAATGAAGGGTATTCAAGGAAGGTATCGGCGCTTGAATCATTTATAACACCGGAGGGAATTAATGAGCAGCGAAAACCTAAATCTAAAAAGCGTGGACGATATTCTAACAGAGACGGAATTATTAAATCTGTTAGGAATCAAAAAGAGCGCATTAAACGAGTTGCGGTATAAACAGCAATTGCCGTTTTGCAAAGTTTCAAACACAAATCGAATATATCTTGTCCGGGACGTTTTGGACTTCATAGCCAGTAAACGGATTATTTTAAATAGGGGTTCAGATTGAAGCATACAGGGATAAAGACAACACAACGGCTATACGACTACCGGCGATTACTGTATGAGTACCGAAAGTATTTTTTTAGCGAATGTAATTGTATGGGTAAGCGGTTTTTACCTCCTTATCCTGTCTACCGCTATATATTGATACTGATATTCTATTTTTGAGGGATATAAGGTTCCCACTCATCAGGGTCATAATAAATTACACCTGAAGATTGCCCTTTATCTATTGGCTCCCGATCTTCGGGATTGTAATTTCTTCCTTCAGGAACCTCTTGTGATAAGGATTTATTTTTGTTGTCCTCAACTACAGTGTTTGTTTTATTTTTTTTATATGGGTGTTTGAATGACCCTCTGTTTATTAGTGTGCCGCGGCGCAAAAAAACATATTGTCCCGAATGTGTGTCTAAAATATATATTCCTAACACTCTACCTTTTATTAGACTACCTTTATAAATTCGATAACGATTCATTTTCGATAAATTAAAGGCTATTATTAAAAGTGTTACACAGATTATAATTATACATATCTTAAAAAATCTATCAGAATTCATATTCTTCTTTCCCTTTATTTTGCAGGTTTACTCACTTTTTTGAGGTTGAACAAAACAGAGCTAAGATATCAATTAGTTAATATGTTAAATCTTTCTCAAGCATTTTTAGAATTTGATGAACAATACAGAGTAAAAATGCTCCAACAAAAGCGTTAAGTAAAACAACAAAAAACTCAGGATATACGATTTGATTAAGTTCTATGTTTGATTCCGGAGATGTCCAATAACAGGGAAGTTGTACAACAAAAGCGCCAACCATTGCTGCGATAAATGCTTTTATTATTTGCACTTTTCCTCTCCAAAGAAGCGTTATAAAATATGTTTCTTCTTTTATAAGGTTGTAGGGAGTTTCGAGGAACGATCATTTAGATTCTTCGGCACCTTCCTTACGCCAGTCTATATCATGGCCAAGAAAGAATTTTTGAAGGCCCAGCATTCACACTATTTTTTATTATATAAAATCGCATCTCATAGCATGTTACCAAGAAGGCGATGTCCATTGCCTGGTAAAAAAAATAAAATACCCGTTGAAAGGCGTTTAATTTTAGCTATGACACCTAAAAGGGTGTTTTCGGCGCCAGGTTGATTTTGTAAGAGATAATAGCTCTCCATCGGCAACCGAACGCTGAGGCAGTATGCAAGTGTTTATACCGGGCCATAAAAAGTGAGATAATTTATTCTTGTTCAGTTTTCCAGTTAATACCTTTGTCATCAAGATGTTTCATAAGAAGGGTTATAACATAATTACTTAAAGACCTGTTTTCTTTAACTGCAAGGCCTTCAAGGGCTTTTTTAAGTCTTGGATCAACTTTAAATGAAAGACTCATTTTTTCCATATCTCCCTATATAATATTTTTTTTTAAAATAAAAGAAAAAAGATTTGACATTACTTTATAAGTAAGTATATTAAAGTATAAGTGAGAAGTCAATAACAAACCCGAAACCACGGTAAAATGAAAACCAAATTAAAAAACATTGCGCTTGAAGGTACCTGCAGCGGTGACGTTGCAGGCGGCTTATTATCGTGGGCCGAGGGAAAACCTTCAGGCGCTTTTGTTTTTTGCAGAAAGGGGGTTGAATATCGGCAAGGGTGATTCAAAAAGAACGGGCTGCCCGGAAGGAGGAATTTGACAGGGAATTCCCATCATCATGGACAGCCCAGGTCACAATAACTCATCCCGGTAAAGGAGGCTATCATGACCGAAATACCGATATCACAAGAGGCAGAAACAAATCAAGAGAATGATAAAGCCATTGAAGTCCAGACAAGGCTAAAGCGAAAGGAAAAACCGCCGCTGGTACTCATAAGTTCGGGGGGGAAACTTGTCGAGAGTCCGACAACGGTCGAGATTTTAGAGGAAATAGACTTGACGGTTATCCCGCAATTTCGGCTTGTCTATGAGTTGTTTATAGGATTGAGGGAGGAAGATTTTCTTGACTTCCCGGACACCAAAGGGGCTGTTACCAGTACCCTTTATACCGCAATAGAACGGTTAGAAGATTTGATGCGGTATCTTGATGAAAAGGGGGCATAATCATGGAATTTATTTCACATCCGATAGACCCCGGCGAAATGCCGGACCCGTGGATTGTCGTGGAAGAAATCGACATGGTTTTTTTCACACACTTACAGGCTATGTATTATCTTATGTCAGATGAGAATCTGCTTAATTCTGCAAGCCTGGTTGAACAAATGATGTTCGTTTTTTTGGCTCAATGGAAAAACTGGCAAGATGATTTTTTCAAGCATATCAAAAAGGTCGAGACGGTAAATGAACGGAAAATGAGGGCGTGGGTTGATAAACACAAAGGCTTTGTTCTTAAATTAGCTGAACGTGAAGACAGCGCCGATGTTGTGGCATTATTTCATGAAATACTCAAAAAGAGAGACGCTGAGAAAGGCGAGAATCAACAAACTTAAATAAGATATCTTTAAAGGGGGGGGTTGTTATGCTGAGTAATAAAGAAAGAGTATGGATTGATAAGAACAAAGATTTTATTCTTCTGCTGGCAGAGCTTCAAGAAAAAGGCTTTGATATTTGGGATTTTATGAACTTAACTAAAGAGCTTTGTGATCTACTTACTTATTCTCAGGAGAAAAATATTGACCTTGGTGGGCCTGCTGGACTTCTTAACTAAGCAGAGAAGCGCTCAGAGCACCGACAATGGACGATCTTCTAAGGCCGCTTAGTGAAATGGTATTAATTTTGATTGATGCTCTTGGCTATTCGCGGTCAAGGGCATTGATAAGGATTAATTGACTTCGTGAGAGCGCCGAGGCCGGACGTTCTCATGTTGCCAGACAGTAAACCATTAACCAATTCACGGGCTAAGCGCGTACGGCTGAAAAGGTCTTCCCTGGACCCTGCCCGTGGATAAACTCAGGGAGAAAGTGAGGGGGTTTATGGTTAAAGCGAGAAAAAGAGCATGGGAAAAGAAACAAGCAGAAAATTTGACAGATAGATATGTGAAAAAAGCGATACTTAATACAGTTAGTTCCCGTGAAATGGGCCTTAAAACAGTAGACATCACTCCTGAGATGATTGAATTAAAACGATCTCAATTAAAACTTCACCGTGAATTACAAAAAGCTAAAAAGATGATAAAAAAACCATGAAAGGAGGTTTATATGGGAGTACGAGTCAGACAAAAAACCAAAGGCAAGGGTAACCCATGGTGGGTGTTCGTAACCCACAATGGGCGGCGAACGTCCCGGAAAGTTGGCGATAAAAAAGCGGCTGAGACCGTGGCCAGCACGATTCGGGCAAAGCTGCAGCTCGGGGAATTCGGTTTTGAAGAACAAAAGCCGGTACCCACTTTTAAAGAATATGCAAACATTTGGCTTAAAACAGACTTAAAAGCCAATTGCAAAAAGTCCACAGCAGAAAATTACAGGGGATTTCTGAGAAGACATATTCTTCCAGAATTTGGGAATCTAAGGGTTACAGACATTAACAAGAGAACAGTCAAAAGTTTTCTGCTGGAAAAGTTTAATGCGGGATACAGTAAAAGCCTTTGCGGACAGTTGAAGGGCGTTATCTCAGGCGTCTTGAATGTTGCGGTTGATGATGAAGCCATACCGGCTAATCCCGCTTTACAATTAGGCAAGGGCTTTTTGAAGGAAAAAGACAAAAAGAAAACTATCGATGTTTTGACATCAGAAGAGTTGAAACAGCTATTGGATACGGTTGAAAGGGATTTTTCAGAACATTATCCTTTCTTTCTGGCACTATCCAGGACCGGCATGAGGATTGGAGAAGCTTTAGGTTTGAAGTGGCAGGACCTTGATTTTAACAGCAGGACCATAGAGATTTGCAGAAGCTATTATCGTGCGAGAATTACAAGACCAAAAAACGGAAAGACGAGATTGGTCGATATGAGCCTGCAGCTTGCGGAAACCCTAAAGATGCATGAAACAAACTGCAAAAGGAAAGGTCTTGCTCTTGGCCTGGGAGAAGCGCCTGAGTTTGTTTTCACCGGTCCCCGGGGAGGACTCATTGATCTATCCCCGTGGCGTAAAAAGGTTTTTCACAAGGCTGTCAGGGCGTCTGGAGTCAAAAAGATACGGATACATGACATCAGACACACCTATGCCAGCCTGAGAATTTCAAAAGGTGATAATGTTGCCGATGTTTCAAAACAACTGGGGCATCATTCGGTTAAATTCACGATGGACTGTTATTATCATTGGTTTCCAGGTAAGAAAAAATCAGAGGTTGACGGTCTGGATGATGCAATGCACCCAAATGCACCCCCCGCGCACCCGAGCACGGTTAATTCATTATAACCTATTGGAAATATTAATCTATAGCGTTATAACTTACAATATCTCAATTTAATTCTTTCATTCTATCTATAATCCGGGATCGGCCTTGGTAGAAATTCAAGGCAAGGGTTTTTACAACCTTATCCACCTTTTCTGAATAAAAAGCTTTGGCTTTGCTGTCCCCCAGGCCGAGATTTTCCTGTATGCCGCGTACCGCAGAAAGCGTGGTATATCCCAGATCTTTAAGCTTCTCTGAGCAAAATTCGACAAAAGCTGCGGTATACAGATAATTCAGCGCTTTTTTGCTACTTTCGATATCCTGGGTTACCATAACGTAACCCATCACTTCGTATAAAAGCTCTATCCAGCGTTGCTGCGAGATCGACATCAGAACAATTTCATCAGTCTTTGCATTTATGTGGTCAGTCAGGATTTTGTGGTTGCTGATAATTTCCTCATAGGAAGAAGGCCGGAGCACCTTTTCTATATCACTCTTGAAATCATCAAGCCTAGTGGCCAGGGCTTCTCTCTTTACATCAATATTAAACACATTTGTGGTTCCCGGATTAATAAAATCGATATTTGTCCGATCGGAATCCCAAACAACGATTTTCTTTAGTGGAACATCATTTTCGAGGCGATGGGTAATTCTTCTATCTAAATCTTCATAATAAAGTATTCTTTCCAGGGCTGCACCGATTACCTGCCCAGGCATAATGCTGAGTTTGGCGTCATCAGTAACGTCATGTAGTTTGGCACCCAGATAAACTTCATATATTCGGGTATTAGGATCGGCGATATTATCAAACGTGGTGGCGATATCCGTGCCGTAATTTCGACGGGCATCATTCCAGTTTGCAATGCGCTCTTTAGCCACAGCACCAGCACTTAGCATAATGTCACCGGAAATACCTCCGGGCACGTAACTTCCCATAAGCGTTGTAAGCGGCCCAACCACATTGCGTGTAAGGGAAGCATCCACAATGTGGCGCGCGTAGCGGGCTGTTACAAAAAAATTTTCGCCGGGGTAATGTTTTTCATGATGCTCAATCACTTTTTTGTAAACTCGTTGCCACGGAGTCATATCATTACGCAAATCACCGTCCAGCAGAAGGATGGCCTTTGCTTTGGTGGGCTCCATTTCTTCAAAGATCATTTTAAAAGCATTACCTTTGCCCGGCGAAAAATGAGCGCTGTCGTATCCTTCGTGGGGACCGGTATAAACCAGTACATTTTTTCTTTCTTGCTCAGTAAAATTATCCAGAGCTTTTTTTGCACCTGCTATTGCAGCCTCAATATTACAAGTATCGTTGCTCTTGTCGTTATATGTGCCGTCCGCTATTATAACAGCTACTCGATTGTCGTTAAAAACCTTCCGAATGCCTTCCAAATCCCGGTATACCAGGCTGCCAATATTATATTCGCAATGAAAAGTAGGGTGGCCGATAATTATTTCAGGATCAAATTCCGCCAGTATTTTTCCGAGGGCTCCCCTGGGAGGTTTTGCTATACCTTTGAGAATATTTTTTTCTTCCTGCTTAATGAATTCATGCATATTTTCAAGAATTTTTCAGTTGGGCATTGATCATTGGATATCGGGCATTTAAACATCGACAACATGTTATCCATATTGCTTTAATGAGCGCCTAACCCGCATTTATGGCCAAATATTGACCGTTAAGGAATCAAATTATCCTTGGCCGTTAATTTTATCCCTTAACTTCCCGGAACATTTAAATGTGACAACTTTTCGTTCCTTCAATATCAAGTCATCACCGGTAGCAGGGTTTCGCCCCCTTCGCTTTTTCTTTTGCTTTACACAAAATTTTCCAAATCCTGAAAGAAGGACATCTTCACTCTTTTCCAGCGTACTTTTAATAATTTCCAATAGAGTTTCGATGATCTCAACGGATTTTTTCTTTGTAAAGCCCAGTTTGTGTACTCTCGTGACAATATCATTTTTAGTTAATGCCATGGCGCCTCCTTAAGTAATGTTTTTCGTTTTTATCTGGTTTAATTTCCTGTTATATTAACGAACATCAGTCTTCATTTTGTCTTGACCTTTCGCTCTTTACAGGATCAAGGTTTTCGATTTTTTTAATTATGTTATTGATGTTTTTCATAATCTCATCAATTTTAGCTTTTAACTTTGTGTCATCGGGATCATTCATGTAGATTTCTCCAAAAAAAGACCTTAACAATTAAAATCTATTTTATATCATCGCTATGCTAAAATGGATATGTATGTCAAGATGATTAATGTAAAAATTATTTATTCTATTGTCGGAAGTAATCCTTCGGCGATATCGAAATGATTGCCGATATCCCTTCGAAAATCCAACCGGTTTCCTTCTGGGTTTTCACGAGGAATTACCCTAATTTTGCCATTTTCAAAGGCGGCCAATATTTTTTGACGAAGACGTTTTGCTGCTTTTGCTCTACTTTCTCCAGGTTTAACGGTTGAATTAACATTACAATATACCACACGGCTGCCATCTGATTTAAAAATTTCTTTTTCAACTGAATACGTCATGGCAGATGGGATAACCTGTATCTTTTTTTTCTTCAAGTAGCCGAGATCAATATCGACCAATTCTCCTTTAGTGCAGGACCAGGGATACCCTTTTTGGCTTTGAGGGCCTCCGGAACCGGTAACTAGGGCGATGCAGATAGAAATTTGATCGGATCGTACTTCCGGGGTTACCTCATCCAGATTTCCTTCAATTGTAGCTTTAATTAAGGCCCCGAGGTTCCTTATTCTGCGGATAATCGGCTGCCATTCTGGTTCAGGAGGCCGAATATTGATTTCACAGACTCGAATTCTTGTCGGAGTCATATTGTGGTCAAAAGATAAAAAGCAGCCTGGGTATACCAGACACGGACGTAACATATTTTTTTCTCTCAAGGCTTTTATCAGAGGTTTAACAATATCGCTGGCCGCCATTTCAAACAGGTCGGGCGTTTCCATGGGATGCGGTGATATGCTCCCCATTCCACCGGTAATCGGATTGTCCTTGCTGGCAGGTCCCGGAAAACGTTCCGGATAATCCATGGAGGTGGGAAGAATTTGAAAATTGCCGTTTTTATCAATAAGAATAATAAAAGAAATTTCGACTCCTGACATTCTGGATTCTATCAGGAGCGGCCATTCTGATTTTTTCCCGAACCGTCGTTTATAGCTCTTACCATAATCTTTTATCAAGATGTCATATACCTCTTTTATCTCCCAGGAATTTAAAATGATACGGGAGCCCTTTCCTCCGGCACTATAAGGATACTTCAGAACAGCCCCGCCATATAAATCTAATAGAATTAGACAAGTCCTCAAAATTTCGTCATAATTTCTGGCATCCACGGCATACCACTTATCTGCCACAGGAATATTATATTCATGACAAAGACGTTTACAGGCTATTTTGTCGCCTTCAACGAATGAATTTTTTCGAGTGAATCCAATAATATGATCTAAAAGACCGACCTCCTCCAGTTTGTCTAACAGACCATCAAGCAATAAATCTTCAGGCATCGGAACAACACAATCAATCGAACCGTTTTTAAGGGCGTTAATAATAGCAGAGGCATATGCTTTTTTGGAATTATCTGCTGTGGGAATAAATTTTACCGGCCATTGCATTGACATCGCAAACGGAGGCATGGCCGGCATTCCTCTAATCACCACCCCCTGAAAATCATCCTGATAGTTCTCACTTGTTGCGGTTGAAGTGACCACAGCACTTAGAAGGGTTCTTCCGTCGGTTCCGGCAAATCCTATTTTATAACTCACAATCACTCCTTTAATTTTCGAACCTTGTTAAACAGTTAAATAGTTGAATGGTTGTTATTATATAGATATACTGCTTTGTACGAAAATTGGACGTTCGTTGTTTTAAGGGGTATAACCTGCTGAGTCGTCAGTATATATTTCACGCAAAACACTAAGCACCAAACACGTGATGAGAGACCTTTGCAAAACGCCTTTTTTGCTCAATTTCTGCGCCTGCCCCGTAGGTCCGGCAGATCGTACTGGGGCGGTTAAAATTTTCGCGTTGACTCGGGGCGTCCATGCCCCTCGCCCTTGCGGGCAGCTTGACAGCTGTCCAATTCTGCTATCCTGCAGAATTGCCTTGAGCTTAAACAAAAATTGACATTTTTCAAAGGTCTCATGAATATACCTTTTACAAATTCATTATGTTTCTATCCGGTCACTTTTCAATAGTGCTGGGCACGAGTTTACCAGGGTATAAACGCCGGTTGCACAATGATCCGAATTAAGCTATAGCGGTTTACAAAAAGCCTTATTGGAAAGGCATGAAGAAAAAATTTCTCTTGAATAAGTTATGGCCTGAATTTGGAGCCGACGGGCGGATTCGAACCGCCTACCTGCTGATTACGAATCAGCTGCTCTACCAACTGAGCTACGCCGGCACAGTAAAAAAACACCTACTTTGTTTATGAATCAAAATCAAGGAAAAATATCACCTGGACAATTGATTGATATTATTCCCGACAGCGATTATCGCCTTGATTGTACGGGACTGTCCGGATCTGAGCAGGCATATTTTGTGTCCAGCTTAAACATGGCACATAGAGGGTCTGTTGTTGTGATCGTTCCTTCAACAAAAGATGCAGAAAAGTATTTGGAGGACCTGAGATTTTTTTTAGGAAAAAACAAATCCTCCCTGGTTTATTTTCCTCCGTATAATATTTTACCTTTTCAACATCTTTCCTACCACAACGAAACAGCAGCCAAGCGGATCAGATCTCTGTACCGTTTGGTAGTGGAGGATGTCCCGAAAATTGTGGTGACAACCGTAAAAGCTTTACTGCAACGGATCATCCCAAAACAGGAAATATGTGATTATGCCGAACTTATTATGGTGGGAGAAGAGATCGATCGGGATCTATTGGTCGAGAAACTGATTTCAGGCGGTTATGTTCGATCAACAATAGTGGAGGAACCCGGAGATTTTTGTGTAAGGGGTGGTATTCTGGACATTTTTTCAACACGTTATTCAAATCCGCTTAGAATCGAATTGTTCGGAGATACTGTGGAATCTCTAAGGTTCTTCTCGGCCGCAAACCAGAGGACAATCAAAAATATTCAGGAGGGAGTTATACTTCCGGCCCGAGAGGCTGTATTAAAGATGGAATGTATCGAACAGATCATAGGACGGATACGGGAGCAGGCCTCTCGGTTGGATTTTCCGGTAACAAAGGTCAGAAGCCTGATTGATCAGATCAGGAATGAGCGGGTGTTCCCTGGGATTGAAGGCCTGATTCCACTCATTTATCCGGATCTTCACACGTTCTTTGATTATATGCCGGGCGATGTACTTTTTATTCTGACAGAACCGGCTGAACTGGAAAAGGCTGCTGATCAATCACAACAACAGGCATCAAATTGTTTTGTTTCCGCGTGCAATAATACCAGACTCTGTGTTGAACCGGATCGACTTTATCTCAAGTGGTCAGATGCCAAAAATATCTTTAAGCATAAAAAGTTGCTGACGGTTAAAAAACTTTCCGTGTCAAAAGGCTTTTTTTATAACGGGCAGGCCTCCCGGATATTTAATTTTACCGTTAAAGACAACATGGGTATCAGCCTGGAACTTAAGCGCCGCAGGGAAAAGGCTCTTTTTTCGCCCCTTGCAAACTGGATCAATGATCAAAAAAGATCCGGATGTGCCACACTTCTCGTTTGCAAAACCAGAGTCCAGGCCGAAAGACTGAAATCACTTTTAGTCCCATACGGTATCCATCTCAGGTTTATTGACGGTTTTCCTGATGTTGAACCCGGCGAAAACCAGGTATATGTGTGCACAGGCCAGGTTTCTTCAGGTTTTGTATGGCCTGCTGAATCTCTGGCTATCATTACAGACACTGAAATATTCGGGTCAAAACATCGCCATAGAAGAAAACAGATACAAAAGGTTGAAACTGAGCTGCTCGCATTCGAAGATTTAAAAAAAGGGGACCTTGTCGTTCACGTTGAACACGGAATAGGGCAATATAACGGTCTGGTAAAATTAAGACTGAACGGGTCAATCAATGATTTTCTTTTGATTGTCTATAAAAATGATGACAAGCTCTACCTACCTGTGGATCGCATGAGCATGGTTCAGAAATACATAGGTGTGGATGGTATCGAGCCTGTTCTTGATAAAATGGGCGGCAAATCATGGGATCGGATCAAAGCCAGGGTAAAAAAATCGGCGGAGAAGATCGCCGGAGAACTCTTGAAACTTTACGCCGAGCGCAAGATTAAGCATGGCCATGCTTTCAGGGAAGTAGATACTGATTTTTTCGATTTTGCAGCCGGTTTTCCTTACGAGGAGACATCAGATCAGCTTAACGCCATTGAAGACGTTCTCAATGATATGAAAGTATCCATTCCAATGGACAGACTGGTATGTGGTGATGTGGGATATGGTAAGACTGAAGTCGCTTTGCGCGCATCGCTTATGGCCGTCAGTGACGGTAAACAGGTTGCCGTACTTGTGCCGACCACTGTGCTTGCAGAACAACATTTTGCAACGTTTTCCGGCCGTTTTGAGCGCTACCCGGTTAATGTTGCATGTTTGAACAGATTCCGTTCCATACGGGAGCAGCGTAAGATTATCGGTGATCTGAAAGCAGGTAAGATAGATATTGTCATTGGAACTCACAGGCTGCTTCAGAAAGATGTAGAATTTAAAGACCTGGGACTTCTCGTGCTGGATGAAGAGCAGCGTTTCGGCGTCAAACATAAGGAGAAGCTAAAAAAAATAAAAAGTACAATGGATGTTCTTGCCTTAACAGCGACTCCAATTCCAAGAACGCTCCACATGTCTTTGATGGGAATACGGGACATCAGTGTAATTTCAACTCCGCCTGAACATCGCAAATCTATTATCACATATATTTCTGAAATAGATGATGCCGTTATTTCAGAAGCTATACTCAATGAGTTAAACAGAAACGGCCAGATATTTTTTGTTCATAACAACATTCATAGTATATGGGCGATGGCAAAGCATTTGCAGGAACTGGCGCCCGGTGTCAGGCTTGATGTGGCCCACGGTCGTCTGGATGATGATGTACTGGAGTATGTAATGCTTCGTTTTATGAACAAAGAGATAGATTTATTGGTCTGCACCTCTATAATAGAGTCAGGTCTTGATATTTCTTCCGCCAACACAATATTAATCAATCGAGCGGATAGATTCGGACTGGCGCAAATTTACCAATTACGGGGTCGTGTGGGGCGGCTTGATGAACAGGCCTATGCATATCTATTTATACCCAACGAAAGCACATTGAGTAACGATGCCAGAAAACGTCTGAAGGTATTGATGGAACACAGTGATTTAGGCTCCGGCTTTCAAATTGCCATGAGTGATTTGCAAATAAGAGGAGGAGGGACAATTCTGGGAGCTTCCCAGTCCGGCCATATTGCCGCAGTAGGTTATGATATGTTTCTAAAACTGATGGAGAACTCAATGGCAGAGTTAAAAGGGGAGGAAATTCAAGAAAGTCTGGAACCGGAAATTAACATTGCTCTGCCTGCTTCAATACCTGAATCGTATATACAAGATATCGACCAGCGTCTTTCAGCATACCGTCGTTTGACGAAGATAACGGAGGTAAATGAAATTGCTGATTTTAAAATAGAGCTGTTGGATCGCTTCGGTGCTTTGCCGGTTGAGGCTTCAAATCTACTTTTAAAAATCATGCTCAGGGTATTGGCCATAAAGGCAGGCGTGAAACGGCTTGATCTGAGAGGATCGCGGCTTTCCCTTTATTTTTCGGAAGCTCACCAAAAAAATCCTGCGGGAATCCTCGATATTATTGTTTCCGGAGGCAGGCGATTTGAGTTCACCAGAAACCATGTGCTAACAGCCGAACTTTCAAAAACAAATAGAGCCGGTCTGTTAACTCGAACTAAAAATATCTTGAAAGAAATCGTGCAACATGTTAACAATCAAAAATTTAAGTGGCTTTGATGCTAAAACATGCTTTTTCAATGATAAAATATTTTAGCACGTTTATGGTTCTAATCGGATTTTTATCGATCATTTACACTTTAGCCGGGTGTGCTGATTCTGAATCTAAAGACGGTGATGAATATTTTATCCGGGTCGGAGACAGTGTTATAACAGTTTTTGATTTTAACAGAGCTTTTGAGATTGCCAAAGCCTCTTATTCACATAGTGCAATGCAGCAACCTGCGGCTCTTAGAGAAGCTCAATTGCGGTTTGTTAAACAGATGACCGAGGAGATGATTCTGCTGGAAAGGGCCAAAGATATCGGCATTAAAATGACTGATGCAGAAGTAAAAAAGGCTATTGAAGATATAAAACGGGATTATCCCGAAAATGTATTCGATCAGATATTACTCGAGTATGCTGTGCCTTACCAATCATGGGAAAAGGGATTAGAGACCCGTTTGCTCATGGAGAAGGTTGTTGCCAAAGAGTTGGGTGATCAGATCGTAGTAACACCCGATGATGTATCCAAGTATTATGAAGCGCATCACAAAAACGACAATTTGACACCGGATATGAAAGAGGTGTCAAAAGATATAAATGAGACCATAATAAAAAATTTGCGCAGGAAAAAGATAGAAGAAGCGTATAAACCTTGGATAGAAAAGCTTCAAAAAGAATATATCATTGAAATAAATAAAACACAGTGGAAGAAAATCATCGGTTCGTAAACGAATTTAACCGCTTTAAAATTTTATCCCGATATATAGCGGGATGAGCGAAGCAAACTAATTTGCGGGTTATTATAATGATGTGCAACCGTTTTACGTGTTTGGTTTATTGCATAATATACAGTATTTATTTTTCTACCTTCGGCTTTCCCTTCGTTGCTAAAGCAGAAAGTGCGGAAGTTGTTGACCGAATTGTAGCGGTAGTTAATGACGACATTATTACACTTTTCGAGCTGAATCGATCGTTTAAACCCTATGCGGAGAGAATCCGCGAACAAGCTTATTCAACCGACAAGGAGCATAAGATGCTCTTCAAGGTTCGGGAGGATATGCTCAACCAACTCATCGATCAAAAACTTAAAGATCAGGAGATAGAACGCTTTAGAATTAAAATAGGTGAACAAGAGATAGATCAAACCATTGAACGAATAAAAGAAACAAATTTTTATACGGATGAAGATCTAAGAGGTGCATTGGCTAAGGAAGGATTAACAATGGAAGAGTATCGTGAACGGATAAAGGAACAGATGCTCAGGACAAAGTTGATCAACCTTAAAGTAAAGTCCAAAATTGTGATTACAAAAGAGGACATAACGGCTTATTACGAAAACCACCAAGATAAGTATGGAGGGAAGAAAAAATATCATCTGTACAACATAATTTCAAAAGTTCCACTATTTGCCGACGAAAAGGAAAAGCTGAAGATTAAAGCACGAATGAATGTGATTTTAACAGAATTAAACGCGAGGAAATCTTTTGAAAGCGTGGCCAAGAGCTATTCTGAATCATCTCTGGATGTTGCGGGCGGTGATCTGGGTTTGTTCCAGCTTGAGGAGCTTTCTCCACAGTTGCGAAATACCATAAAAGAGATGAAGGCAGGTGAGTTTACCCCTGTGCTTGATACAGACCAGGGATTCCAGATTTTTTTTGTTAAAGAGATTGTGCAAACTTCGGGAAAGCCTCTGGAAGAGGTATCACCTGAGATCGAAAGAATACTATTTAATGAAATTGTTGAAAAAAAATTTCAATCATGGCTTGGGGATTTACGTAATCAGTCTGTTATAAAAATTATTAAATAGTTCCATATTATCCTATGACAATGACAAGTGACCGCACTAAAATACTTATTGACAGCATCAAGAGATTGCTGAGACGAAATGCTTTAACCCATCTCCGAAAGATTGTTGACAAGACACATGCGGCAGATTTGTCTGTGGTGTTCCGTTCGTTGTCACTTCCCAACCAGCATAAGCTCTTTGAAATGATAGAGAGGACTGAGCAAAAGGGCGCCCTCTTCAGTGAACTGGATGAAGATACTTTTTTTGCGCTTAATGAAGGCATTGAACTTGATGAGGTGGTCGAGATTTTTGAACACATGCCCACCGATGATGTGGCCGACCTGTTAGGACGTTTGCCCGGGGAAAGGTCTGACGCCATTATAGAACGGATGAAAAAGGAAAGTTCCGAAGAGGTTGAAGGTCTGCTTCACTATGGCGATGATACTGCCGGCGGGATCATGGTTCCTGATTTTATTGCCTTGCGAGAAAATACAACTGCCAGGGAAGCCATCGAGTCGCTTCAGAAAGAACATCTGGATGTGGAGATGCCGTTTTATCTTTATGTGGTTGATTCAAACGGCAAATTAATAGGCGTCAGTTCTTTAAGGCAATTGGTGGTCGTTCCCCCTGAGACGCCTCTTAAAGATTTTATGACAACAGACGTTTTTACAGTCAAAACCGATATGGACCAGGAAGAGGTGGCAAAAATAGTTGCCCGTTATGATATTCTTGCGGTACCGGTAGTAGATGATACAAACCAGTTAGTGGGTATTGTCACAGTAGATGATATTATCGATATCATCGGAGAAGAGGCTACAGAAGATATTTTAAAAATGGCCGGTTTGGGCGGCGAGGAGTTTGTCGAAACACAGTCTGTTTTTAGAAGCACAAGGATTCGCCTGCCGTGGCTGTCTGCAAGCTGTATCGGTGGCATTGTTGCATTTTTTATTATAGGCCATTTTGAAGGAAGTTTGAGCAAGCTTGTATATCTTGCAGCCTTTATTCCGGTCATCATGGGAATGGGCGGCAATATCGGCACCCAGACTTCCACTATTGTGGTTCGGGGTCTTGCAACTGGACGCCTTAACATTAGAGATACTTGGTCTGTCGTCTTCAAGGAATTTGCCATCGGTTTTTTACTGGGTATGGTTTATGGATTTCTGGTCGGTTCGGTGGCCCAGCTTCGATACAGTATGTTTCAAGTTGCCATATCCGTTGGACTCGCCGTAATCAGTTCCATGTCTATTGCTGCCCTGGTCGGTTCTTTGGTGCCCATGGGATTTGCAAAGATAAATATCGATCCTGCTATAGCCTCAGGTCCTTTTGTAACCACAGCCATCGACATTATAAGTGTAGCTTTCTATTTTATAATCGCCACAACACTTCTTGGTATATGAAAAGATGTCAAGCTTTTCAACGCCTGCCATCATGCTTCGCCGGATCGATTTTGGAGATTATGATCTAATTGTTACGTTTTTTACTTTAAATAAAGGTAAAATTTCAGTAATTGCAAAGTCCGCCAAAAAAAGCACAAAACGATTTGCAGGCACACTTGAACTCTTTTCGGTATTGGACGCGGTATGCAGTATCGGGCGAGGCAAAGGGCTGCCTATTCTTCAGGAAGCGACATTAAAGCATGCTTTTCCCAATATCAGGTCCAAAATAATAAAAACAGCTTATGCCAGCTACTGGGCTGAATTGATCAATCAATGGATGGAAGAAGGTCAAAAACAGGTTCAGCTTTTTCACCTGTTTCGACATGTTCTAAGAGAACTCGATCTGGGCCATACATCCGAAGAGGCGCTTTCCATCCTGTTTCAAATAAGATTTATGACAATAGCCGGACTGGGTCCAAATTTAAAACAGTGCAGCATCTGCCAGACAGAAATTGAGAAGATGAAAGAAGCCAGGATTAAATTCGATCTTTCAAAGGGAGGGATTATATGTGATGGGTGTGCTTCCGGAGCTTTACAGAAGATATTTCTTTCAAAGGGAACCATTAAACATCTTTTGTGGATCCAAAGGGGGGATTTAACAAGGGCCGTTCGAATCAGATTTGCTTCCCAGGCTTTAATGGAAAGTCTGGAGTTTTTAGAGGCATTTGTGCCGTATCATTTAGGGAAAGAACCCCGGAGTTTGAAATTTTTACGGCAGATAAGGGAATGACCGGAAGTCAGATGACAGAGAATAGAGGGTAAAAATTGAAAGACAGAATGGAAATTCAGCACCTATCACGCAACACCCAACGCGCAACACACACCTTAAAAAGCATCATTGAATCGCATCAAATTGAAGCATCGGCCCCTTGTAGGATCGACATGGGCGGGACGCTGGATATCAGTACGTTTTATTATCCGCTCAGGCATCTTTCCCCATGCACCGTTAACATGGCAATTGATTTGAGAACACGGATACGATTTCTTCCCTATGACAAAGGTATGGTAAAAATATCTTCAAAAGGTTTTACCAGTGCGGAATATCCTCTCGATGAATCTCCTTTTGATCATCCTCTGGGGCTGATGTTTGCAATTGCAGCCTATTTCAGGGCCGAAGGTGTGCAAATTGATATTAACTCTTCATCACCGCCACGCAGTGCTTTAGGAGGATCATCCGCAGCGGCAGTGGCGCTTGTCGGGGCCTTTTCATATATTTTTGAGCAAACCGGTGTTAAGCCGCTTTCCAGGCTTCAGGTTGCACTGCTTGCCCAGGCCTTAGAAGCAAGCGTAGCCGGCGTACCGTGCGGACTTCAGGACCAGCTCGCAGCTGTATATGGCGGTGTTCATGCCTGGACCTGGCAAGAAGGCGTTGGAAAGCCATATTTTAGAAAAAAGGTCATTGTAAGGAAGGAATCTTTTAATGATCTTAAATCTCACCTGCTGCTGGCATACTGCGGTGTGCCACACGAGTCAAAGGATATTAACAAAAAGTGGGTCCGGCAGTTTCTTGAAGGAAGAAATCGTGAGCTTTGGGCTGAAATTGTTGTATGCACACAAAAGTTTGCCGAAGCTTTAAATGCCCTGGATTTTAAAGATGCTTCGGCCTTAATGAACCGGGAAGCGGCCATCAGGAGAAAAATGACCCCCGAGGTGCTTGATGATGTTGGAGAAGAACTTTTAGATTCTGCCGTGAAAAACAGCTGTGGTGCGCGATTCACAGGTGCCGGGGGTGGCGGCTGTATTTGGGCGCTGGGTGAAATCGAGGATATTGACAAATTAAAGGGGATATGGGAAAAAGTTCTTTCAAGTAGAAAGGACGCCCGTCTGTTGGATGTAACGATAGATTCAGAAGGGTTATTGTGCAACATTCATAAATAGTGCCTGAACGAAAACGGTCTTTTTCGCTAATATCTACGTCAGACTCAAATTTTAATCCTCGAAATACTAACAGTATTACTGTGGTTAAAATTTTCGTCTTCCTTGATCTCAACGAAAAATCCTAGTTTTCGTTCGGGCACTGAATAACAACGAGTTAATGAGGTAAAAGAAATGAATTTTCAGGATGTTATTATGTCGTTAGAGAAGTTCTGGGCTCAGAAAGGGTGTGTTGTGGCCCAACCTTATGATATTGAAGTTGGCGCCGGAACATTTCATCCAGCCACTCTACTGAGGGCACTTGGCCCTGAGCCTTGGAATGTAGCTTATGTCCAGCCTTCCCGGCGGCCCACAGACGGTCGCTACGGTGATAACCCGAATCGATTGCAGCATTACTATCAGTATCAGGTAATACTGAAACCTTCTCCTTATGATGTGCAGCAGCAGTATTTGCATAGCCTTAAGGTGCTTGGGATCGATCCCCTTGAACATGACATAAGGTTTGTGGAAGACGACTGGGAATCGCCAACCCTCGGTGCGTCCGGCCTTGGATGGGAAGTTTGGCTGGATGGTATGGAAATTACCCAGTTTACCTATTTTCAGCTCTGCGGCAGTGTTGAATTGTTTCCCATATCTGTGGAACTCACTTACGGATTGGAACGTATTGCCATGTATCTGCAAGGCGTTGACAACGTTTATGATCTGAAATGGAACGATGATGTAACTTATGGTCATGTCCATCATCGGCAGGAAGTGGAGCAGTCAACCTATAATTTTGAGAAGGCAGATGTAGGAATGCTGCTCGAATTTTTTGATAAATACGAGGCTGAAGCCGACCGAATGATTAAGGAAAAGTTGGTTCTTCCTTCTTATGAATACTGCCTGAAATGTTCGCATACATTTAACCTTCTGGATGCTCGCGGCGCCATCAGCGTTATGGAGAGAACCAGTTATATCGGACGTATAAGAAACCTTGCCAGAGCCTGTGCGGAAGCATATCTGGAGCAAAGAAAGGAGATGGGGTATCCCCTGATCAAGAAGGAGAAATGATATTAAAGGCTGTACCGTTTATAAGATGATGTTTAATGGATGATGTAAGATCAATGACGCATGACTCGTGAATACTCTAATTTAAAGTTTGCATCAGATTAAATAAAAACAGAGGTGGATATGGAAACTTTATTGCTTGAGATAGGGACGGAAGAGATACCGGCAGGTTACATTGAACCTGCGCTAAATGCAATATCATCAATGCTGCTGAAAAAAATGACCGATGCCCGTATCGACCACGGCAGTGCCAGGATTTTTGCAACTCCGAGACGGCTTGCAGTGGAAGTAAAAAAAGTTGTAGCCAAACAAAAATCCTTAATTTCAGAAGTTGTGGGGCCTCCTGAAAAAGTCGGATTTAATGAAAAGGGCCAACCCACTGTGGCGGCGAAAAAATTTGCTGAAAAAGTTGGAGTTTCGGTAAATGCTTTAATAGTAAAGGATACGAACAAGGGTCGTTACTTGTGTGCAAAAGTTGCGGAGCAAGGGCTTCCAACCCGGACGTTGTTAAAAAACATCCTGCCGGAAGTGATTCTTGCCACACCCTTTCCCAAGACCATGAAATGGGCTGAACTTGACATTGAATTTGCCAGGCCCATACATTCGATTGTAGCTCTTTTGGGAGAGAAAGTAATTCCTTTTACCCTGGGAGACATAAAAAGCGGAAGATACACTTATGGACATTATTTTATGAATAATACCAAAGTAAAGATTTCCAACCCCAAGGACTATATTAAGACTCTGCATTCCGCAAAAGTACTCGTCGATCTTCAAGGACGCAAAAAAAGTCTTGAGAAAGAGATCGATAAGGCTGCAAAAAAAGTAGGCGGTAAGATCTTGCCTGATGATGAACTGGTGGAGATTGTAAAAAACCTTGTCGAATATCCTGTGGCTACGGTCGGCAAATTTGATAAAGAATTTCTGGAAGTCCCCGGTGAAATACTGATTACCGCCATGCGAGAACACCAAAAATATTTTGCCGTGATAGACAGTAAAGGAGATCTTATGCCCTGCTTTGTGGCGGTAAACAATACCCGTACTAAAGATATGAACCTGGTGGCAACCGGGCATGAATGGGTGCTGAAAGCCCGACTTGCGGATGCTCAATTCTTTTACAAAAGTGATCTGGAGTATTCCTCTAAAGATAGGGTTGAAAAACTAAAAGGCGTTCTTTTTCAGGCCAAACTCGGGTCCATGTATGAAAAGGTTGAGCGTCTTCAAAAAATGGTAGGATTTCTGGGAGATAACGTTGAAGAGGGTTCGGATTTGAAAAAGCATGTTACCCGGGCTGCCTGGTTGTGCAAGGCTGATCTTGTTAGCAATGTTGTGGTTGAATTTCCCAAACTGCAGGGGATTATGGGCAGGGTTTACGCTTCTGTTAAAAAAGAACCCGTTGGTGTGGCTACAGCAATAGAAGAACATTACCGGCCGATTTATTCAGGGGGAAAACTTCCTGAAACTACGGCAGGCGCAATTCTTGCCATTGCCGACAAGATCGATAATATCTGCGGATTTTTTTCCGTGGGACTTATTCCCACCGGCGCTTCTGATCCATACGCGCTTCGGAGGCAAGGCATCGGTATTGTTCACATCATGATTGATAAAGGTTTTTCATTTTCTTTAAGGGGTATGATTGAAAAGAGCATAAAGCTTTTCGGCATAAAGGGCGCTAAGAAAATTCGGGAGATTGCTGACATCGTAAACACCTTTTTGTATAACCGAATGACACATCAATTGGCTGAAGAAGGATTTTCAAAAGATGTCATCGCTGCTGTTACAAGTGTATCGGTGGATAATGTTCCTGATGTATGGAACCGGGTGCAAGCGTTACAGGATCTTAAGACCGCACCGGATTTTGAACCGCTGGCCGTTGCTTTCAAGCGAATCGTCAATATCATAAAAAAGGCCAAGGCGTTTAAGGCAACATCAGTAAATGAAAGTCTTTTTCAACATGATTCTGAGTCTGTTCTTTATTCGGACTATAAAAAAGTCGAAAAAAAGGTTTCAGACAGTCTTGACAAAGGAGATCTGCCACAGGCTCTGCATGAGATCGCTTCCCTCCGGGATGCGGTAGACGCTTTTTTTGATGGTGTTTTGGTCATGGCAAAAGAGACAAAAATACGCAGCAACAGACTTTGTTTGCTCAAGCACATAGCAGATCTATTTGAAACTATAGCAGATTTTTCAAAAATATCGACTTAGGATGATTCTGAAAGATATATTCGTTCGGAAATCAAAGTGAGACCTTTGAAAAATGCCAATTTTTGTTTAAGTTCAAGAAAGGCGAAAATTTTAACCACAGGAATACATTGAGTATTTCGAGGATTAAAATTTGAGCCTGACGCAGAAATTGAGCAAAAAGGGGCGTTTTGCAAAGGTCTCAAAGTAGAATTTCCATTCCTTCTCTTGCCACTACGATTTCAAGTGCAGATTGATTCGCCATACATTCGTGGTAACGTTTTTCAAGTGCAAACAGTTCCTGATCTGTTCGTGGAGGGTCATGGTGAAAAAGAACGATTTTTTTTACTCCGGCCTCAAGGGCGGAATTGATTGCATGTTCAAAATAAGAATGGCCCCATCCTATTTTTGATGCAAAGTACTCTTTTTGGGTGTACTGACAATCATGGATAAGAATGTCTGCACCGTGAAAAAAATCCAGCAGCTTTTGGTTTTCTTCTCTGACGGCTTCTTCTCCTTTCTCGCTTGCAACCGGATCATAATCCGGGGCGTTTGGGTCTGTGGAGAAGACGTTTCTAAATGGCTCTGTGTCAAAGGCGGTGCAGAGGACCTTGCCTTTGAATTCAAAGCGGTACCCCAGACAAAGAAGTGGATGGTTTAAGTATTTTGTTTTCAGATTAATCCCGTCACCAAGATCCATCTCGCATTCACCGAGCTGGAAGTAATCGATACCCGCTGTAAGTTCACCGTGCAATACCGGAAAGTAACGGTATCGAAGCAGGTCGCCCATAATATTTTCAATGGTGTCTTCCTCAAATGTTATCGGTCCATACACCTTCAATTTTGTACTCTTAATATAGATCGGTTGGAAAAAGGGAAAGCCGATGATGTGATCCCAATGGGTATGGGTTATGAATATCTCGGTTTTAATCGGACCTTTTGGGAGATCATTTTGCACCAGGTGGTCTCCCAGTGGGCGGATGCCGGTTCCGGCATCAATGATAATAAGCCTGTTTTTTCCCCCGAACCGGAGTTCTAAGCATGAGGTGTTGCCCCCAAATTCTACCGTGTCTCTTCCAGGAACTGCAATAGAACCACGAACTCCCCAGAAACGAACTTTCATGGTATGCTCCTCATTGCGCGACTTTCAAAAATATTTGGGCTTTTTCTATTTCTTGAGCGACTTCATCAGAAAGATCATGCAAAAAATCAAATGTTGTTTCTTGGCCACCAGAAAAGTGTTGGAATACTTGGGGCCCAATTTTTTCCATCGACGGGTTTCCGGAGAAACCGATTCCCGATCTTTTTGCAAAATGGTTGGCAAGAATTATAGTAAAAAGAATGTCTTTTTGTTCGCCGTCATAGGTTTCCGGGGAATGGTGAAATGCGATCGTATCTATAATTTCAGTTCCCAGCTTCCAGTTTTTCGCAATAAGACTCCCTGCTAGCGTATGATCTATCCCCAGAATCTGTCTTTCGGAGATGGAGAGAGGTTGATGATCTCTATCTGAAATCTCCATCGCAAGCCGATACTCATCAGAGAATCTTCCATTTAAGGGTATCTTTCCGATATCGTGGAGTAGCCCGGCAATAAAGTATCCTTCTAATTTCTTGGGATCTACGTTTCGTTTTTTAGCAATCAGTTTCGAAACAACACCGACCCCAAGAGAATGTTTCCAGAATCCATCCATCTCAAGTGCTTGAAAATTTTTTCGATTCCCAAGGGTGCTCATCACAGCGAGGCCGAGGGCAAGATTTTTCACTGTATTCATACCCAGCATAATAATTGCCCTCACCGGAGAGACGATTTCATGCGCGAAACCAAAGTAGGCTGAGTTGACAAGTTGCAACACCTTTCCGGATAACACAGGATCCAGACTGATTACCTTGCTCAGATCCGCAGGAGATGTGTTTGCATCATAGCAGATTTCCATGACCTTGTTGACAGTTACCGGGAAACTGGGCAATTTTCTAATATAAGACTGAAGTATTTCTAATCTTTTATTAGATTCCATGTGATAGTTATTACCCCATTTATTATTGATGGTCTCGTAAAAAGTCTTTTTACGAATTCATTATGCTTGATTGTATAGGAACTTCCTAATTTGACACGGATAATTACAGATTGTCAAGATTCCTAAATTAAAAATAATGTAACACCTTAACTTTTTCAAAATATTATGGCTTTAGGTATAATTTAATCATACCTGAAGTTGGTTTGAAATCGATTTGTTTCAAAGAACTAAACGGTTACAAATTAGTACGGTTATCTATATGTATCGGCAAAAGCTTGGGTTCAATTTAACTTGAATTTACCCAAAAACAGATTATTAACAAAAAATCAATAAGATCCAGTCGTTATTGGCGGGCAGGTTTCGTTCTGAAAAAAACATCCATTTAAAAAAACAAAAAGGGGACTCCATCGAATTATAATGGCGTGCCTTTTCTTTGCGAAGCCTAAGGCTATAATTTTATATGCTCAAGCAAAACCTTCCTTTTAAGTGTCGTCTCAGCTGTCTTTTCAAACTGCTCGGTCACGTCTGACACAAAGAGCCTGAACTCTCCTTTTTTGCCCAGAAAGTTGTCAACTTCCGGATGCGTATCCAAAAAATCCTTTACATTTTCTGCAAGAGCAATGGAAGAGTCGATGATGGTTACCCTTTTCCCGATTTTTCTTTGAATTTTATCCAGTAAAAGGGGATAATGGGTGCAACCCAGAATAAGCGTATCTATTTGCCTTACTTTTAAAGGATGCAGATATTTTTTGAGTATCATCAACGTTTCTGGTTTTTTCAACCATCCCTCTTCTACCAAAGGAACCAGAAGAGGACAGGCAACTGAATAGACCTTTGCCGCCGGTTTCATTGCCTTGATTTTTTTTTCGTAAATGCCGCTTTTAACCGTTGCCCGCGTTCCGATAACCCCGACGATTAGATTTCTGGAACTCTTAACTGCTTTTGCTGATGCCGGAGATATAACTTCGAATATAGGAATATCAAAGTTTTTAGCCACACGATCAGAAGCTAAACTTGAAGCGGTATTACAGGCCATTACAACAATTTTTGCACCCCGCTTTAAAAGGAATTCGGTATTTTCGAGAGCATACCCGACTACGGTCTCGGGGCTCTTGCTTCCGTATGGCGTACGAGCAGTATCGCCAAAATAGATGATGTCATAGTCGGGGAGTTGCTTCATAAGTGACCTGACAACGGTCAGCCCCCCTATTCCCGAATCGAATATTCCAATCATTATTATCCTTTCCATGACTATCAAAACAAGCCGCGCCTTTTAAGGGTGATAATTTGACTTTTTTTTGATACATTTATATATTTACATTCCATAGCAAACGACAAATGAAAAATGAAAGCCGACCCATACAAGGAGCTAAATGAATTCACAAAATCAAACTCCGGCAATGGACCAGAAGATTTTTAAACTGGGACTTCCGGTGGAGACGGTTTCAGTATACCTGATATGTTGCAGCCTTGCAGACACTGATACGACGATCTCAACCAAGAAACTTTCCGAAATGTGGAACAGTACCAGAGCGTCATTACTTGAAGGTCTGAAAGACCTTGAAACAAGGAATATTCTCCGCAGGATAATTTCGGACAGGGCAGGGAATAATGTTTACAAACTATCAGACGTAAAAAACTGGAAGCTTTTATAGATATTTTGCAAGTTCTTTGCGGACACATTCTTTGATGACGCTGTCAGGTAAATCCGTTCGAATGCCGGGACAGAGTTCAGCCATGATGTGCCAGTTATTTATATCAACCAGTACGCTTTTTATAAAGGGCCAATTTCTGCACATGCGGGGTTTGACCGGGTGAATCGTGCATAGTCCGTCCCAGAATACGCAATAAGCATTCCTGCCCTGTGCCAGAACCGGTTTCCCCCCCGACACCTGGCAGTAATTATCAACAAAACTCTCAGGATCGGTATTAAGATAATCGACGATGGCTTTAATTTCTTTCTCGGTTACAAATGTACCTCCATACCCCTTGCAACACTCACCACATTGTCGGCATTTAAAAATATCTGACGGTTTTACATCCTTATACAGCATGCCTGGTTTCCATGGCCTTTTTCAGGGTTACCGGGTCCACATATTTTAAATCGCCTCCAATCGGAACGCCGGATGCGATTCTCGTCACTTTGATCCGGTATTTTTCTATACGTTCTGCAATATAGGCTGCAGTGACTTCACCTTCTACATTTGTACTTGTGGCAAGAACAATCTCTTTGATTTCCCCTTGAGCTATCCTTGAAATAAGTTCTTTAATCCTGATGTTATCGGGCCCGATACCGTTCATGGGAGACAGAACGCCTTCAAGGATATGATACAATCCGGTAAAAGCCCCCGATTTTTCAATTGCCACCATATCGGCGGGCTGTTCCACCACACATAAAATTGAGGGTGTTCTTGTCCGGTCACTACATATATTGCAAATATCGGTGTCGCTTAGCCCAAAACAGACAGAACATAATCTTATTTTATCTTTTACCTCAATAATACTGCTCGAAAGCTGTTCCGCCTCACTGCGCGGTGCTCGGAGTATATGCATAGCAAGCCTCTCGGCAGTTTTTTCTCCTATTCCCGGAAGCCTGGAAAGGCTTTTGATCAATTTCAGAATAGATGGTGGATAGTGGTTCATCGTTGGTTATCTTCTATCTACTTAAATTCTTAGAAAATTGTCAATATGGCATAGGTAATCGACTAAAATGCCTACATCAATCCTGGTATATTGAGACCGCCGGTGAGTTTGCTCATTTCTTGGGTGGCCATTTCCTGTGATTTTATTAACGCGTCATTTATAGCTGCAAGTATAAGATCCTGAAGCATTTCCACATCGTCAGGATCAACCACTTCCTTTTCTATCTGAATGGATAATACCTGTTGTCGGCCGTTGGCTACTACTTTTACCATACCTCCACCGGAAGTTGTTTCAACCGTTTTGTCCGCCATTTCTTCCTGTAGTTTTAACATCTTGGATTGAAGCTGCTGGGCCTGTTTCATCATCTTTCCCATGCCTTTCATTTAAACACCTCCTATAAAATCTTAACATCAACGATATTGCCGTTGAAAATATCTAAAGTATCCGTAACAAGAGGGTGGCTTAACGCTTCCTGTTTTAAACGTTCTGCGTGGTCTATTTTGTTCTGATTATCAAGATTTTGTATTTTTTTAGCAGCTATAATTACTTCCATTTCTTTGCCGAAAAAGTCGCTGCATACTTTTTTTATAATGGCACTGTTTTTATTTCGCCTGACCATATTTATGTTAAAATCGTTTCCGTTTACTTCGATTTCCAGACGGTGACCGGCCAGGCTTTTTATCGTAGAATTTTTCAGATTTGCGGCCAGGGAAGGATATTTTTCTGAAAAAATTACCAAAAGTCTTTCCCATATCCTGTTAATATTTTCATTTAAATCAAGGGCCGCTGAAGTAAAAGGCTTTATGGACTCTGCAGTACCCGATGCCTCACCCGATGTTTCTATCAAACTTTCTTGGTTATCCTTGAACACAGGCTTGATTTCTGTATCACGAAAATCTGTCCGGGTTTCATGAATGTCTTTTCTCAGGTTATCAAGCTTTGCTATGAGAACATCAATCGGCAAGGCCGGTTTCATCTGAAACATCCTGATAAAAACCATTTCAATGGCCAGCCTCGGTTGTGTTGAATTTAATATGGAAACTTCCTCTTTAAAGAGCAGATCTAAAATCTGGTTCAGGAAGGTTCTGGAAACTTCCTTGACCTGGTCATGCATCAAGTCTATTTCATGTGACGGGATATCCACCAGACGGTCGATTTTTTCCACCATTTTAACGACCAATAAATTCCTGAAGTGTTCGATCAGATCCGCATACAGCTTTTTCATATCATGACCGGCGTTGTATATAGCTTCCAAGATATTAAGAACTTCCGGAATTTCTCCGCGTAAAATAGCTTCTGAAAGATTAAAAATAATTTTTCTGTCAATAACGCCTAGTATGTCCAGAACATGTTCATGTGTAATCGCCCCTTTGGTGCAAGACATCACATGATCAAGAAGGCTCAAGCCGTCTCTCATGCTTCCGCCGGCTTCACGAGCAATTAACCCTAAGCTATCAACGGCTATTTCCACACCCTCTTTGGCACACAGTTCTTCCATATGCTTGGAAATCGACTCAACATCTATTCGTCTGAAATCATGTCGCTGGCATCTGGAAAGTATCGTTATCGGAATCTTTCGAGGTTCCGTAGTGGCAAAAACAAACATTACATGGGGCGGGGGTTCTTCCAGGGTCTTTAAAAGCGCGTTAAAAGCGGCGATGCTGAGCATGTGAACTTCATCAATAATATATATCTTGTAAAGACTGTGAGCAGGCATGTATTTGACGTTTTCACGCAGTTCCCTGATCTGATCAACACTGTTATTTGAGGCACCGTCAATTTCAAACACATCCACGGCACTTCCTGCAGTGATTTCTCTGCATGATTTGCACTCATTGCATGGAACCGGCACAGGGCCATCCTCACAGTTCATTGCCTTTGCCAATATGCGGGCAACCGTAGTTTTCCCGGTCCCTCTCGGCCCTGAAAACAGGATTGCGTGGGCTACGCGACCGGCCGAAATAGCATTGGTTAACGTCCGTGTTACATGGTCCTGTTTTATCACTTGGCCAAAGGTTTGGGGGCGATATTTACGTGCAAGTACAAGATAGGACATAAAGAAAGCTTCCTAATCTGGACACCTGATATTTTTTTGGCGGAGAGAGAGGGATTCGAACCCTCGGTGCCGCTTTTGACAGCACACACGATTTCCAGTCGTGCTCCTTCGGCCAGCTCGGACATCTCTCCAATAGTAATATATTCAATATCCTACAAGCTCAAATAAATTCCATTTATAAATTATGTCTTATACTAAAGAACAAAAACAATAACACCAAAGAAAGTGGATTTCAAAAAGACGTGATGGATATACAGAAAAATAGGCCCATGTATTTTTCTGGCACTAATAAAAACATTCAGATTCATCACATTCATCCATAGCGGAAAATTTCTCATAAAATTTGGTCTTGGTCAAGAGAAAGAATTGAGCAAGAGTTAAAAATGCGTTTCAATATGCAAGGATTGCAATATCGTTTATCATGCGCCATATAAACGCAAACCACTTGCTCATGGAACATAGAGAGGGTATCAGGTGTATAAATGTCGTTGTGAAAAGTGTAAGCCATGGCTATAGAAAATAACAACCTCGATACTAAATTCGAAAGAAATTCTAACTGAGTAGTTAAAAATTGGATTTGGGTTGTAATTTTTGCCATTGCCTTTGCATGGGTCGAAAGCGCTGTCGTTGTACATCTCCGTGAAATATTCTTTGACGGAGGATGATTATATTTTTTCATGTAGCTGGGACGAATTTGTGAATTGGATCAAGCAGCAAATCGATGGGGATGTTTCATGGAAGTTGCGGCCAATAGATTCAAGGGATAACCGGGAGGCAGTTGCCGAATCCATTCTGATGGCAATCAAGAATAATAACGATACGTTCCCGGAAAAAGGAGATATGTTTGTTGAAAAGTTATTCAAAGGGAAATAGAAGCTAACAAGGGAATATTTAACCATAAGGATCTTCATTGTGATAAACTATGAAACCAAAATATTTGATTCTGAAAAATGGTAATACAAATGAGCTGACAATTAGAGAATTTCTCGAGTTAGATGAACGCGACGTTTATTCTCTTGCCTGTGAAGAGACATATGACGGTGAGATTATTAAATCTGCAATTACAAGTGGTAAGGAGGCCCTTATCTCGACATTGAGGACTACAAACTTGTATCCACCGGGGTCATATGCTGAGAAAATAGCGGAATCGGTTATAAATTTATACAGTTCCGAAAACGATCAATCCCAAGAGCTTTTTTTGATGACAAGGATTATATATCAAAAGAGTGGAAAAAGCCTGAAAAGCTGGATGATGTCGAAGATGAACTGATTGAGCCTGATGAATTGCTTGGAGATGAGCAGGCCGAGATTGATGGATTGCTCGGAGAATATAAGATAAAAGGCAATGTTACTCCTATTAAAGCTGTAAAGGATGAACCATATGATATTGAAAAAGAAGATTAAAATTGTGTCTAAAACAATAAACTACCTTCTCTGTTCATGGCAATCCACCAACATTCTGCTTAACTGCTCCTCTGAATCATTGGAGTCAAGATATTGAACAAAAAAATAGTGACTTTATTGATCTGGATTATAGGTATCATTGGCGGAGTTGTTGCTGGGGCCCTTACATTTCTTGGTTTGTGTTTCCTTTTTTATTCTCCAAGACATTAAAAATGAATATTATGACAAGTCCCATGGCAAAAACTTCCATTTGTGCTATCTGTGCTCAGAACGGACCCACCTGTTGTCAGCTCGGACAGGGGCAAGCAGGCTTCCTTTTTCCCCTTTCCAGCGTGGAAAAGGAGGCCATTACTGCCTGCGATAGGTGGAAAAACGTGTGTTTTACCTCCAGGACATCAAATTCTACCCGTTTTATATCCCGGTTGTTAAATATTTTTCCCAATGATCGTGATAAAATACAAACGCTTTATCCTGAACATGGTGATCACGAACACTTGTCAATAGATAAACAAGGGAGTTGTGTTTTTCTTGGCCCGATGGGCTGCCTTTTACCCGAGAAAGCCCGGCCTCTTTATTGCAGGCTCTTTCCATTTTGGGTAATCGACGGCAGGGTGGGGGGTTTTTACTTTCGACCTTTGTCTGGCTCAAAAGGGTGCAAGGTCTGTGAACAAGGTCATGAAGCGCTTAAAAATGAATACTTCACAGATATTGCCTCTTTACGAAGCATTACGCAGAGCCTGGGTGTCAGATAAATAATCGGGATGGACAGTCATATCGTTTTTACCATTAAATAAGCATAAGTGAAAATCTTGTAGGCTTATTACAACGTTAAGGCTTGAGCATAAACGGAGATAATGGGCGATTTTACAAAGATTGAAGTGGGAAGATTATCTCCCGGCTTTGTGCCTTTTCATGAAGGCGTTCAGATGGAGTTGCGACATGATAAGCTTATAATTTTGATTCAGATGCGGGTAACTCTATCCCCGGTCTTGCGGCACGAATGAGATCATCCAGCTCTTTGCCGGTGATGGTCTCTTTTTCCAGCAAAAGCTCTGCCAGTTTGTGCAGAATATCTATATTTTCATTTAGAATTTTTCTGGCACGGTTGTAGTTTCGGTCGATCAAGTTGTCCATTTCTTCATCAATTTTTCGCGCGGTTTCTTCGGAGTAATCCCGGTGCTGCGCAATTTCCCGACCGAGAAAAATATGTTCTTTATCTTGTGAATAAGAAAGAGGGCCGAGCTCATCACTCATACCCCATGCACACACCATTTTGCGGGCCAGCTCGGTTGCCTGCTTGATATCGTCGGTTGCACCTGTACTGATGCGGCCGAAAACCAGCTCCTCGGCCACTCGCCCGCCAAAGGCTACCGACAATTCACTTTCCAGCTGGGCTTTATATTTGAAATCACTTTCTTCCGGTAAAAACCAGGTCATACCGATCGCACTACCCCTGGGAATAATTGTTATCTTGTTAACCGCATCTGTGTCGGGCAGGAACCGGGCGACCAAGGCGTGGCCTCCTTCGTGGTATGCTGTTGTTCTTCTGTCCTCTTCCTTTATGACTTTCGATTTGTGCTCCAGGCCCATGACGACTTTGTCCTTGGCATCTTCAAAGTCCTGGATATCAACCTTTTCTTTATTTCTTTTGGCTGCAATAAGAGCTGCTTCATTAACAAGATTTTCCAGGTCTGCGCCCGAAAAACCGGGTGTGCCTTTAGCCAGTGAATCGACGTGCACGTCAGATGCAACCGGCGTTTTTTTCATATGTACTTTCAAAATCCCTTCACGGCCCTTGATATCCGGCAATGGCACGACCACCTGGCGGTCAAAACGCCCTGGGCGTAAAAGTGCCGGATCAAGTACATCTGGCCGGTTGGTAGCAGATATAAGGATCACCCCTTCGTTCGATTCAAACCCGTCCATTTCCACCAGCAGCTGATTCAGAGTCTGTTCTCTTTCGTCATGTCCACCTCCAAGGCCTGCTCCCCGGTGCCTGCCAACTGCATCGATCTCGTCAATGAAGATGATACAGGGTGCATTCTTTTTACCCTGGACAAAAAGGTCCCTGACACGTGAAGCTCCCACACCAACAAACATTTCTACAAAATCCGAGCCGCTAATATGAAAGAACGGAACATCGGCCTCTCCGGCAATGGCCCGTGCCAGAAGGGTTTTGCCGGTACCGGGAGCGCCCATCAGAAGAACACCTTTAGGTATCCGGCCACCTAAACGCGTAAACTTTTTAGGCTCCTTGAGAAACTCGATAATTTCTCCTAATTCTTCTTTGGCTTCATCGATTCCGGCAACATCTTCAAAGGTGACTTTCTTTGACTGGTCAGACTGCAGGCGGGCACGGCTCTTTCCAAACGACATGGCTTTGCCGCCGCCGGATTGCATCTGACGCATGAAATATATCCACACCCCGATGAGCAGAAACATCGGAAGCCCTGAAATCAACAGAGACATATACCAGTGCGGCTTAGCCGGAGGTATTGCCTGAATAGACACCTCTTTTTGCTTGAGAATCATGATAAGGTCGCTGTCTTTGGGCGTAAACACTTTGAAACGACGACCGTCCACAGCCGAAACAGAAAGTTCTTGGTCTTGTATGACAACCTTGCTGACCTTGTCAGCATCAACCATACCAAGGAACTCGGTGTAACTGATATTTGTTGCAGACTCCGGCTTTTGATCGAAAAGAGTATAGAGAACAATTATTAACACTGGAATAATGATCCATAAAGCCAGATTTTTATTAAAGCGATTCAAAAGCTGCTACCTCACGTAAAAAGTTTAATATGATTTAATGATGCAATGGGAATGATTTATAAAGGCGAGATTCAGGACAGCAAAACCATTTCGGGTCTTTTTATGGCTCAGCGCTGGCAAAAAAACAGATAAAAGCAAAACATTCAAAGCTCTTACTTATCCCTTTTCAGAAAGCCCCAATGCCTGTCTGAGTTTGGCGGATACGGCATTGGATATGTCCGGATTTGTCTTGAAAAACTCTTTTACGTTGTTTCGCCCCTGGCCCATTCTCTCACCGTCGTATGAATACCAGGCCCCGCTTTTATCAATGATACCTTCTTCAACACCTATGTCGAGAAGCTCGCCGGTTCGCGATATTCCTTCACCGTACATGATGTCAAATTCAGCCTCCCTGAAAGGCGGCGCCAGCTTGTTTTTGACAACTTTTACCCGTGTACGGTTTCCCACAACCTCCTGGCCTTCCTTGATAGTGCCGATACGCCTGATATCAAGCCTGACAGATGAATAGAACTTAAGTGCATTTCCGCCTGTTGTTGTCTCCGGGTTCCCGAATACAATACCTATTTTCATGCGAATCTGGTTGATGAAAATAACCGAGGTCAAGGTCTTACTAATTATTGCAGCCAGCTTTCTTAAGGCCTGTGACATGAGCCGGGCCTGAAGCCCCATGTGATGATCTCCCATTTCTCCCTCGATTTCCGCCCTGGGAACAAGGGCTGCGACTGAGTCGATAACGATGATGTCTATTGCACCGCTCCTTACCAGCATATCCGTAATTTCGAGCGCCTGTTCCCCTGTATCGGGCTGGGCAACCAGAAGCTCGTTACAATTCACACCAAGTTTGCCGGCATACGCAATGTCAAGAGCATGTTCAGCATCTATAAAGGCTGCAATCCCTCCCTGTTTATGGGCCTCAGCAACAGCATGAAGCGCAAGGGTTGTTTTACCGGAGGATTCCGGGCCAAAAATTTCACAGACTCTGCCCCTGGGAAGTCCCCCTGTGCCCAGCGCTTTGTCGAGTGCAAGGGAGCCTGTCGATATGACCGGCACATCGAGAACAGCCTGGCTGCCCAGCTTCATGATAGAACCTTTTCCGAACTGACGTTCGATCTGAGTCATTGCAGCTTCTATGGCCTTTTCTCTGTCCACTTGAATGCTCATTATTAACCTCCAGGGTGGCTATAGTAACACCAGTCCAGGCAATGCAATATGCTTTGGTTTCATTTTAATTGCGGTGCTGACTGGCGAGAGCCTGCGACAAATTCCCCATACCAGGGCCTTCGACGAACCTGGCAGCGGCCCACATGGCAATACGTGCTGCATCGACAATATCTTTTCCTGCATGTAACTCAATACCGAAAATAACTCCAAATACGTCGCCCGCCCCTGTGGAGTCTATCTCTTTGCGAATTTGTGCTGCTGGAAGCTCGATTTTACCACCCTCAGACAGCAGAGTTACCCCTTTGGCGCCACGGGTGAGTGCCACGATATCAGCGCTGCAGGAAAATCGGCTGGCTATCGATTCAGCATTAGGGAAGTCTTGCTCAGAAAATACAATAACATGGACGTCCGGCAGTATCTTAGCCTCTGGCAGCAGATGCGGAACGATTACTCCGCGATCATTGACCTGGCGCAGCCAACCTTGTGCACCTATTACGATTTTCATGCTGTCAAGGCTATCGATGATGGCTCTCCCGCATTCTCCAATGACAGGTGCGATATATGCCAAGGGTATCTTGCGCGCATATTCAGGAATATCCTCGGGCGTTAAGTCTGGTGCACGGCTAACCAGGGACAATTCCCTTCGAGCCCCGAAGTGATTCAAGATGAAGGTCGTGAATTCATGGCACTTCTTACAATGAAGAGTTATATGTGTATCGTCCTGTAGCGGCTTCAGGAGAGAGGATGCAGGTGATGACGTAACCAGGGAAATGCGACAACCGAATGCCGAGGCGGCTCGGGCGGCGTATGTAGCAGCACCACCAAGTTGTTGACGATCCTCGAAAATATCGCGGGTGACATGCCCAACTACAAGAATGTGCCCCTTTGAGGTATCATCCTGAGACATCATAATTGTGTTGGTTTTGTTCACAAATTACCTCCTTAAGCAGATGTGTTATCGACTCATCTTCATGCGTTACAGTTTTAACGACCTCTTTCATCCGTGCCGATAGACGCCGATAGCCCCAGTTGCAACGACGTATGGTCTCCTCCCGGCCCTCGCGCTGGTAGTACCAAGGCAAATTAACTTCAAAATAAGATATACTGTCTGCATCCTTGAGCAGATCGGAACGGGGATCACCACCAACCTCATGAAGTATTACCAAACGGCAGGCCTCTTCCGCAATAGACTTGGATACACCACACTTGTTCAGAATTGCCCTTAAAATCCTGGCTCCGTTATGTGCATGAGCGACCTTGAATGCATTATAATCACTAAAATCTGCGTGACGCACTTTCTGTGCCTCAACAGCCCGATCGATATCATGGGCAAGCGCCGCGATCTGCAACGCCTGATCAGCCTCGGGATCAAGCTTCAACAACCAATCAAGAGTGTTTTCCGCATGGATCGGATCTTCCGGCACACTGGAGCCTGAAATAATCGCTCTGATATTTTGTTTGGCGCAGTCGATACTATCCATAATCCCGGCAGATAATTAGGCGGCGTACGGTCGCAATGTTCATCACCACGGCAATCACAACCAGTGTCAAATAAGCTTGGTTGAATACGGCGCCGAGGAATATCAGAAAGACACGTATATCGCGGCCCATGCGCAATCCCTTGCCATGAATGATTCGGTCGCGCATAAGGCTGTCGTGCTTGTCAGCCGTATAGCTCAACATAAAGGAGCCGATAATCGCCATAAATCCGATCAACAGAATGAAACTATCCATTTTATCTGCATAAGCGTGCCAGGTGAGACCGAAAAGCAGAAATGCGTCGGCATAACGGTCAAGTACTGCATCGAACCATCCGCCGTAAGCGCTGCATTGATATTTGAGTCTGGCTACTTCGCCGTCGCAGCCGTCAACGATCGAGGCGAACTGTGCCATAAGACCGCCAAGCAAAAGCGCAAAATAACCATCAAGAGCAAACAGGCCGGCAGCCAGAACCGAACACAGGAATGAAAACACGGATATTTGATTAGGAGTGATTTGATGATCTACCAGTCGGCGGGAAATCCTAATCGATACGGGGCGGTTTAAATAACGCGACACCGGACCATCGTTGGGTTTGTCCTTTAAATTGGCCAAAATGGAGTTCTCTGCACGTCTGAAAGCCGCCGGGTCATCCACGTCAATCCAGAAGCGTCCGCTGATTTCGAGCGTTTTGACCGTTCATTTCAAAGTGCATCAGGCCGATGGCCTCTTGCCGGCTTTTATCCCGGTAATAGTGAATCCCTTGAATCAGTGAACTGACACAATTCCCAATTCCTAAAATCGCTATCCTTATTTTAGCCATAGATTATTTACCTCCTATTGATAGTTTTGTATAATGTAGTTTGCTTTGTGAAACTCAGACTTTTAATTGAAAAAATTATATTGAAAAATTCGCGGGCGGAAATTCGCAGGCTAACCCGGAACTTAAGGCTCTAATCGGGCAGCGGGGAATAGAATCGCTTGAAACTGAGACGTGCTTTGGAAAGAATTTCGTGTTGAACGGTCATCGAATCTCTGGATGTTGCATAAAAGCGAATTGATGCCGTCCTTATACGGTATAAACACCCGACGTCCTCATCCAATGTGCTTCATCAATGCGGAAACTTAAAAAGCTCCTACTCAATGACAGGGGAAGGCGCTAATAAAATGAATAACTCTTCACACTCTTGATCTTTTTTTCCATCTGGCTCCTTTCCATCTGGCGGCAAAAAATCCTTTTCCTGCAGAATAAGGAATTTATCCAGTAACTGACTTTAGAAAATGCTCGCTTGTGGTAACGAAGCGCATAATCTCGACGGCAATATGGCCCAGCGATACGCAGGAGAAAGGACAGAGTTGCACAGTCTTTATTTGGGACTGTATATATAAAAGATCGAAACGATATTGTCAAACAGGTTTTTGAAGATAAATTTTTCATTCTTGGCAAAAAGACCGGCATTGCTTCAACATCTATAAAATGATTGCCAAAGGAAACAGTAACAAGGAGGCTGTGGAATTATTGTATTGTCTGGGAAAGGGAATGGGTTGGATAAAAAATAAATAAAGCCGTATTCATTCTTTTTAGATATATATCCCGTATTGATTTAACCTACGGTTAGCCTGCGGCATGAAAAAAAGATAAGTATCTGAAATTATTGGCGGAGAGGGTGGGATTCGAACCCACGATCCCGTTTTTGACAGGATACCGCTTTTCGAGAGCGGGGCCTTAAGCCGCTCGGCCACCTCTCCAACAAATTATACGCCTTCAAGTTCTTCAAGTTCAGGTAGGTTCAATATACTTTTTTAATATAATATGTCAATGATCTTCTCTTATTAATCCTTTGTCGAGAGAGATTTTCCAATAACCCAATATTCCAAGCATTCTCCCGCAATCTTGCGGGACGGAGCGCAGCTAAGCAAACTTGGTAGTATAGGAATTTCCGTTTTTTGAACGGCGTAGCCGTGTTTTATAAAATCGCGAAGTGATTTTATCACTTGAATAACAGTGTTCTTTATAGTATCAGTTCCCCGCATTTAAAAAATTAATAAAAAGGAATTTATAAACATGGCAGAAATAATCCCTTTCAGGGGAATTCTCTATAATAATCGTAAAATCAATAATATGGCAAATGTTATAGCGCCCCCTTTTGATATTATTTCAGAGCAGGAACAGCTTGAATATCATGAAAGTCATCCCCATAACATTATCCGGCTGACACTTGGAAAGACACTCGAAAACGACAACAGCACAAACAACCGATATACAAGAGCAGCAAACTATTTTAATAAGTGGCTTTCAGAGCATATCATGGAGCGTGATAAAACACCGGCGTTTTACCTTACGGCCATGGAATTTCCCTTTAAAAACATGAGGGTTACCCGTTACGGCCTGATTGCTCTGGTCGGCCTTGAACCTTTTGAAAAGGGTGTTGTTCTCCCGCACGAGAAGACGTTCCCTAACGTGAAATCGGAAAGGCTTGAGCTGATGAAAGCATGTCATGCCAACTTTAGTCCGATATTTTCTTTGTATTCAGACAATGAAAACCTTGTACTCGATGAATTAAAAAATGCCACTTTCAACAAAACAGCCGACAATGTTTTTACCGACAACAACGGGCAGAAACACATGCTGTGGCGCATAACCGATAAGGCTGTTCACCGGTATGTTTCTGATGCCTTGAAGGATAAAATCATTTATATTGCTGACGGACATCATCGGTACGAAACAGCCCTTAACTACCGGGACTGGTTGTCGGTCAAACGTCCTGATTTTAATGGTGATCATCCGGCCAACTATGTAATGATGTACCTTTGCAGTATGGAAGATCCGGGACTTATTATTCTTCCGGCGCACCGTATGCTGAATGAGGTCTCGGCAGCTGCAAGAGCGTCTCTTATCAAAAAGGCAAGGCCTTATTTTGATATCATAACAATCCCATACAAAGACGGTCAGCGGGCAGAAGCAAGGGACCAATTTATATCGATTCTTACATCAAATAATTCCAAAAATTGTATAGGGGTCTTTATGAAAGATCAGAGAGAACTTTATCTTCTGACATTAAAGTCGGGGGTTATGGATCAGATGTTCACCGATGAATTGCCGGAAGTGATCAGAAATATTGATGTAACGGTGTTGTCCCGGCTTGTTTTTATGGAGATTCTTGGCTTTGATAAGTCCCGACACGATAATGAAAAGCTGATTGCCTATTCGAGCATTGAAAAGGATGCTATCGATGCAGTGGATACAGGCAGGCACGATATTACCTTTATTCTGAATCCGACAAAAATTGAGCAGGTTCGCAAAATTGCCGAAGCTGGCCTAATTATGCCGCGAAAAGCAACCTATTTTTTCCCAAAGGTAATAACCGGCCAGGTATTAAACAAACTAGACTGATATATCAGCCAGTTACACCTACAGCACTAAGGCATAAACATTGCCTGAGCTTCATCTGAATATACGCCGTTTTTACGGTAGATTATAAGCGGTGGACCGATCTTTATCCCATGACGACCCCCTTTTTTACCCTCCACAAGAATCCGTTTTGCCTTCATTTGCCGGGAGGAATGGATCATGCGAATATATTTGGGTTCTATCCTGGCAGACCGCATTTGTATGATAATATCAGGCAACCGTTCAGCCGGGTAAATTATTACAAACCGTCCGGACGTCCGTAACATACGACGGGCGGTTTCAACCACATCAAAAAGGGTTGCCTTTATTTCGTGTTTTGCAACTGCACGCTGCTGATCCGGGTTTAACCTTCCCGACTCGAGTTTTCTGTACGGAGGGTTCGTAACTACCAGATCCACCGGTCCGGAAGTCATATCCTGTTTTAGTCTTTTTAAGTCCTTGCAATAAATGCTAATACGATCTTCCATGCCGTTTTCTGCTATATTGTGAGTCGCAATATCGGCAAGTTCCGTCTGTACCTCGACTCCATAGATTTTTATTTTGGGATGACGATAAGCCAATATCAGTGGAATGATGCCACAACCTGTTCCCAGGTCAAGGACCGTATCGTCCGGGCTCGGCATGGCATGTTGGGCCAATAGAAGGGCATCCATGGAAAAGCGATAGCCTGACCGATTTTGCTTTACCCGGATACTGCCATTAAAGAGAGAATCTGTGGTCAAATATTCCATTTTTATATGGGTCCGATCTTGAATTTTATTTCTTCAACCAGTTCTTTGCCCAAGGCGTGGTTGATTTGTTTTATAATATCTTTTTTAAGGAACTGAAGCTGGTGCATCCATGTGGAACTGGTAACATTGACCAGAAGGAGTTTCCCTTTGAAGGCCTCTGGCCGAGCATTTTTAGCGATGCCGTCTCCGACTGCCCCGTCCCACAGGCTCCAGACCTGTGCCAGATTTTCATCAAAATCATTGCGGCAGGTCTTCAAGACGTTACCGATTATATTTCCGATGTGTACAGATTCTTCGAGGTTTTTTCTTTTTTTCATAAAAAATACTATAAATTGATCGGTTTTATTGTCAAGAAACAATTAACCCTTGCTTTTTGCTTGACTTGAAGCCATGGGTACCTTAGATAATAAAAAGATTAAATTGTTAAATAAAAAACACTCTCGCAAAAAGATCGCTTTTCCGACTTTTTTTCAAAATCATTAAAACAAAATTTACAGGAATAAATACTATGAATTGGGACTGGGATAAACTTAAGGCAAAGCAAGAGCGCAAGGAAGGGGAGGGGGGATTCGTCCCTCCGAATATAAATAAAGTTATGGAGAAATTTAAAAAGATCAAACTGCCGGGCGGTCCTCTTATCCTCCTTATTTTTATTTTATTATTTTTCAGCACATCGACATTCTATACGGTGGGCGTTGATGAAGTCGGTGTTGTTCAGCGGTTTGGGAAATATGTTCGAACCACTCAACCCGGCCTTAATTTCAAACTGCCTTCAGGGATTGAAAAGGTGACAAAAGTCAAGGTTCGCCGGGTCTACAAAGAGGAATTCGGTTTCCGTACCCTGCGGAGAGATGTCCAAACCCGCGCCATATCCGGCGGTGAGAATAAAAACGTTAGCCTCATGTTGACCGGAGATTTGAATGTGGCTCTTGTGCCCTGGATTGTCCAGTACCGGATAAAGGATCCGTACAAATTTTTGTTTAAAGTCCATGATGTCAGGAGGCTGCTCATTGATATGTCCGAGGCGGCAATGCGACTGGTGGTTGGCGACAGAAGTATCAATGAAGTCATCAGTAAGCGAGAAGAAATTGCAATTGAAGCCAGGAACGTCTTGCAGGCGGAGATGGATAGGGCAGAATCCGGAATCAATATTGTAACCATTGAAATGAAGAAAACCAATGTTCCCGGACCGGTGCAGCCGTCATTTAACGAAGTGAATCAGGCAACTCAGGAAAAGGAAAAATTGATCTACCAGGCCAAAGAGGATTATAACAAGGCCATTCCGGCAGCCAGGGGCGAAGCTGAAAGGACCATAAAAGCCGCTGAAGGGTATGCTCTTGATCGGGTAAACCGGGCCAAGGGTGATGCTTCAAGATTTAAGGCACTTTATGCCGAGTATGCCAAGGCAAAGGACGTGACCAAACGGAGGCTTTATCTGGAATCTTTAAAAGATCTTCTTCCCAAACTCGGAGAAAAATATATTGTTGATGCAGATCAGAAAAATCTTTTACCCTTACTTAATCTTGGAAAACAAAACGGTGCAAAGAAATGAAATCCAAAGCTATTATTTTAGTTGTTGCGGTTGTTGTGATTCTCATCGGTTTTGCATCCGCATATATCGTGGATGAAACCGAACAAGTGGTTGTAACTCAGTTCGGCAAAGTTGTGGGAAAAACCAAGGTGGAACCCGGTCTTTACTTTAAGGTCCCTTTTATCCAGAACACCACTTACTTTCCTAAAAATCTTTTGGAATGGGATGGTGACCCCGGTCAGATCCCCACGCTGGACAAAACCTATATCTGGGTTGACACATTTGCCAGATGGAGAATCGTCGATGCGATAAAATTCTTCCAGACGGTCAACAATACCGTCAGCGCCCAGGGAAGGCTGGATGATATCATCGATCCTGCTGTTCGAAATTTGATAACTGAAAACAAGCTAATCGAAACCGTTCGAAAGTCGAATCGGGAGCTGGATACCTATGAAATCGGACTTGAAGATGTTAAAGAAAGGGTATCTTACGTAATTAAAACCGGCAGGGAAGAAATCAGCAATAGGATACTGAAACAGGCCCAGCCCAAACTACAAAAATTCGGGATTGAGATTGTCGATGTGAAGATAAAACGTATCAATTATGTGGAGCAGGTCAGGAACTCGGTGTATAGCCGCATGATTGCAGAGCGGAAACAGATCGCAGAAAAATTCAGATCTGAAGGCAAAGGTGAAGCCCGAAAGATATTGGGTGAAAAAGAAAGAGATTTGAAGAAAATTACTTCCGAGGCTTACAGAAAAGCCCAGGTAATTAAAGGTAAGGCCGATGCCGAATCAACAAAATTATATGCTGAAGCCTTTGGCGTCGATTCAGAATTTTATTCATTCACGAAAACACTTGAAATATACAATGAGGCTCTTGATAAAGAGAGTGCGATGGTGCTTTCAACCGACTCGGATTTGTTTAAATATTTAAAAAGATATTCTGATAAACCGTAAAATAAAAAAAAGCACCAAAATCTTTAAAGAGCGACTCATTTTTGTTTGAGTTTGCCAATTGGTGCTTTTTTCATATACCCAAAAGCAGTGCAGGTGTAAATTTTACTTACCCTTTTTTCTCTGATGGCGTGTACGGGCCAAAAGCTTTCTGTGCTTATGCTTTCTCATCTTTTTTCTTCGTTTTTTAACAACACTACCCAACAGATCACCTCCAATCATTATTTTCATTTAAAATTGAACCCAAATTCTTACATTATATATAACTTTATGTCCACATTTATTTTATTCAAAATCGGATTCCATGGAGAAACTTGAAAAATTCAGCACCGAGCAGATCGGAATCGTTGACAATTGTGTTGCAATGGCTGAAGAACTTGTCAGCAACTTCTATAAGATGTCTGCCAGTCAATGGTCCGCATCCTGCAAATACGATATCAAAACAATGGTTGATCTTTGCCCTGAAGAGACAATTTTTGGCCCTTTTGCGCAAATCATCCGATATCAAGGACAGCGTAAAGATTCCTCTCTGGGTTCTTCAACCTATGATTTTTACAAAATATGTCTTCAAGACCACACCATCCTTGCAGTTCTGGGGAAGACACCCGGTTTGCAAATTTACCCTTTTATCCTATATATTGTTTTGCATGAATTGATTCATATTATTAGATTCAGCAAATTCCTTCAGAACTTCGATGCCTCACATGAAGAAATCACGGCGGAAGAGATACGAGTTCATGAAATAACCCGCCAAATTTTAAGTAACATCCAAATTTCCGGGCTTAAACAAGTGCTTAAATTTTATGATAACTGGCGAATCCCATTTGATGATTTGCGAAATTTATAATAAATAAAAATACAGGTTACACCTTGACAACGCAAAATCATTGAATATATTAAGTTAGATTTATTTCATTTAACAAAAAATTTGTGGGATTTTTTGTTAAATATTTTATAAAGCAGGAGGATTTGAAAAATGCCGATCTACGAATATGAATGTTCAAAATGCGGCAGGATTGGTGAGGTGCTCCAGAAGTTTTCTGATAAACCGCTTACAAAATGCAAGTACTGTTCGGGAAAACTTCACAAGCTTATTTCCCACAGCAGTTTTCATCTCAAAGGAACCGGATGGTATGTAACCGACTATACAAACAATTCCCGAACCTCTGCCACATCCCCCAAAAAAGCAGAGGATGCAACAAAATCCGTCACAAACAAATCAAAAAGTAAAACCAAAAAATCTAAAAATAACACCGATAAAACCAGCTGAATTCGTTAAAAGTCTCGGTTTGCTTTTTTGCGAAGCTTAACATATTAAAAAGAAAAGGTTATAAACTATACGTTTAAAAAAAAGGAGAATTTGAAAAATGAAACTCAGACCGTTAAATGACCGAATTTTAGTGAAACGTGTTGAAGAAGAAGCAAAAACCAAGGGTGGAATTATTATTCCTGATACGGCCAAGGAAAAACCGGCGGAAGGAAAAGTTATTGCTGTTGGCAAGGGCGCGCTGAATCCCGAAGGTAAACGTGTCCCTCTTGAAGTCAAAAAAGGTGATCGGATTTTGTTCGGAAAATATGGTGGACAGGAGATAAAGGTTGAAGGTGAAGAATACATGATCATGAGTGAACAAGAAGTTCTCTGCATAATCGAATAATAAACATTCAAAATGGAGGACAGACCAAGATGGCTAAAGAAATAAAATACGATATGAAAGCCCGGGAAGCCATGCTCAACGGAGTTAAAACTCTCGCTGACGCAGTAGTTGTTACTCTCGGCCCCAAAGGACGGAATGTAGTTCTTGAAAAATCCTGGGGATCTCCCACGGTTACCAAAGACGGCGTAACCGTAGCAAAAGAAATCGAACTTGAAGACAAATTTGAAAACATGGGCGCCCAGATGGTAAAAGAGGTCGCCAGCAAGACCAGCGATATGGCTGGTGACGGTACAACAACTGCTACAATACTGGCAAGATCAATATATGAAGAAGGTCAGAAGCTTGTTGCGGCCGGTAACAACCCTATGGCCATCAAGCGGGGTATTGACAAGGCTGTTGAGGTTGTCGTCAAAGAACTGCACAAGATCAGCAAACCCACCAAAGACCAGCGTGAAATCGCTCAGGTGGGCACCATTTCTGCCAACAACGACGAAACCATAGGAAACATCATTGCCGAAGCAATGAACAAGGTGGGTAAAGAAGGTGTCATTACCGTTGAAGAAGCCAAGGCCATAGAGACGTCCCTTGAGGTTGTCGAAGGTATGCAGTTTGATCGTGGCTACCTTTCCCCATACTTTGTGACCGATGCTGAAAAGATGATTTCCTCATTAGAAGATCCTTATATCCTCATTAACGAAAAGAAGATCAGCAGCATGAAAGATCTGCTTCCGATTCTTGAGCAGATCGCCAAGATGGGGAAACCACTTGTGATTATCGCAGAAGATGTGGAAGGGGAAGCACTGGCAACCCTTGTTGTTAATAAGCTAAGGGGCACACTTAACGTGGCTGCTGTCAAGGCCCCGGGTTTTGGTGACAGACGAAAAGCCATACTTGAAGATATAGCGATTCTAACCGGCGGTCAGGTTGTTTCAGAGGATCTTGGAATCAAGCTCGAGAATCTCGCACTTACAGACCTTGGCCAGGCCAAACGGATTAGCATCGACAAAGACAACACAACCATCGTTGACGGCGCAGGCACACGTGCTGCCCTGGAAGGCCGTGTCAAACAGATCCGCGCTCAAATCGATGAGACCACATCGGATTACGACCGTGAAAAACTCCAGGAGCGATTGGCCAAGCTGATCGGCGGTGTTGCAGTTATTAACGTGGGGGCTGCAACAGAGATCGAGATGAAAGATAAAAAGGCCCGTGTTGAAGACGCATTGAACGCTACCCGGGCTGCGGTTGAAGAAGGTATCGTTCCCGGCGGCGGTGTTGCACTTGTCCGTTGTCTGGATGCTCTGGAAAAAATTAAAATCAAAGCCGATCAGAAACTGGGCGTAAAGGTTGTGATTCGGGCCATCGAAGAACCCCTTCGCCAGATTGCCAATAATGCAGGCTTTGAAGGATCCGTTGTGATCGATAAAGTTAAAAACGGCAAAGGCGCTTTTGGTTTTAATGCCGAAACCAACGTCTATGAAGATCTGATTGAAGCCGGTGTTATCGATCCGACCAAGGTGGTCCGTTACGCGCTGCAAAACGCAGGAAGTGTTGCATCCCTGATGCTGACCACCGAAGCCATGGTGGCTGAAAAGCCTGAAGATAAGCCGGAAATGATGCCGGGTGCCGGCGGCATGGGCGGCGGCGGCATGGGCGGCATGGGCGGTATGATGTAGCCCTATGTAATTGACCATTGACAACAAAAAGATTGGTGAATAAAGCCCTTATGCTAGGTATAGCATCAGGGCTTTTTTATTGAAAAGCTTGACAAATCACCAATGGACGGGTTATAAAATCGACTGAAAAAATGGTTGGTTAAACAACAAATTAAAAATTGGAGAATCTGATGTATTGCAACAGAAAATTCCAGATGATAATTAGCCTGTCTATTTTGACCGCAATGATCTTTTTTCCGGTTCGTATGTTTGCACAGGAAAACAAGGAACTTGTGGAACATGAAGCAGGTTTTTACTATACCGTTCAAAAAGGAGATACCCTCTGGGATCTTTCAGATCGGTTCTTTGATTCATCGTGGCTATGGCCTGATTTATGGAGCGAGAACAGTCAAATCTCCAATCCTCACTGGATTTATCCCGGCGAGCGTATCCGTATCTTTCATCAAAAGGGGACTGAAAGCTTTGTCGGGAAAACCGGGTCAAAGAGCGGAGTTCTCAAGAAAGAACTACAAAAAGAGCCGCTGTATTATTACTATTCCCCTATTGACAGAATTGGATTTATCAGGAAAGCTCCTGTCATTCCCTCAGGTGTCATCTTTAAAGTGAAAGATGATAAAGAAATGATCAGCGCGGGGGATCTGGTTTTTATCCGGGCAAAGGGGGATAAACACCTTATGGCGGGAAGCAAATATATCGTATATAGAACCTTAACGCCTATCATTGACAAAAAAACAGAAGAACTCATCGGAACTCAGCACTATCTGACAGGTATCGTTGAAATTACAAAAATTGAACCCCGTTTCGCCGTGGCCAGGGTTGTTCAATCTTACCGTACCATTGAAGTCGGCAACCTTTTAATGCCATACAAAAGGCGGTCACCCAGAATTGAGCTGACCCAAAGCAAAAAAGGATTAAACGGGGAACTCATTATATCCGAAGAGCATGCGAATATCATTGGAGACAGCGACATTGCGTTCATTGATAAGGGTAGTAAAGACGATGTGAAACTCGGACAACAGTACAGTATATACTATCAAGAAAAGCAACGGCTCGATACGGAGACCAAAGAAGATGTTCTCCTCACACAAGTTGTTTACGGCGCACTCCTTGTCCTTCATACCGAAAAGACTACATCAACGGTTCTCATAACCCGGTCGGACCAGAGTATTAATCCGGGAGCCAAAATTTGCAGCCCCATTGAGTAGGGTTTGTTATGGTTCATGAGCAATTCGGGTTAGGGCCTCGAAAAATAATAAATCCCCACAAGATTACGCCGAATTCGAGCCAAAAGACAAGTAAGATGGGATAATTTATTTTTTCCGAGGCCCTTAGAAAGGAGGACTGTGTGATGAAGCTGGGAAGACTGTTAATATTTTTAATGCTGGTGTCCTTTTCCATGTCGGCTTCAGCCGAATTTTACAGATATGTCGATGAAAAAGGGAACGTCCATTACACAGACGATTTAAGCGCGGTCCCTAAAAATCAGCAGACCGATATTTATGAGTATACCGAATCTCAAAATGATACGGATGATAATCAGAAGTATGAGCAAAAAAGTTTGAAATCACAGCCTTCATCTGAGGAGAAACAAGTCAGGGATCAAGATGAAGCAACTGATCTTGCTGAAATAAAAAGAGGTCTTGATCGAAAAAAGGAGGAATTGGAAAAAGAATACCAAGCGTTGATGAAGGAAAAGGGACAGATTGCAAAAGACGAAAAGAAAATAAGATCCAGAACAGCGGCAAAGAAACATAATAAAATCATATCGAAATATAACGAGAAAATAGAGGATTACGAAGCAAGAAAAAAAATATTCAACGCTGAAGTTAAAAAATACAATGCCAGGGTTAAAAAAGATTTTTTAAAAAGCTTAGAGGCTTCGCCCCAATCGGAACAATAGTTCCATCTTTCTGTTCCGGCGGCATAAGCAGGTTGCCGTTAAAAGAAATTTGTGATTTTGATCCCGATTATAGTGGGGTAGAATTACCGAGACGTTTAATTAGTGCCCGAACGAAAACTAGGATTTTTCGTTAAGATCAAGGAAGACGAAAATTTTAACCACAGTAATACTGTTAGTATTTCGAGGATTAACCCACCAAAGTTCGGTGGCGGGTTAAAATTTGAGTCTGACGCAGATATTGGCGGAAAAGACAGTTTTCGTTCAGGCACTAATCAGTTCCCTTTGATTTCTTCCTTTAACATGCAGCATGCAACTCTGTATTCCGGCGTGCCGTTGCTGTTATAGCTCAGATTGCCGGGCTGAATGAGTTTGTTCATTACACATCCTTCCGGGATGTTAAGATTGAAAAGGTTGCTTTCGTTTATCTTCGGGGTGTCCAGAAGTAGGTTGCCTTTATAAAAACCTTGCTGTGCAAAGGAAAATCCTCACACAGGGGGCATTGATACACCCTGCCGTTCGGGAATATAAAATAGTTTTCAGCAACCTTTGCGGCACATTCAAAGGGTTCGTCCGGACTTAAAAATACTTTTGGATAGGTAACGGTTATCCCGAGACGTGCGATCTTTTGGGCCGCATCAGGGATGATTTCTAACCAGTCGTTTCGAGAAACCTGCAGTTTTTCCTGGCTGTTTTCCGCGGATTTTCCCCTGATACCGATGACCTGTATGAAAAAACGGTCAACGCCCAGATCCTTCAAAAGCGGTGCAATCCTATCAATCTCGTGTAAATTCATTTGACTTACGGTGTAGATCAGGCTGGTCGTAAAACCTCTGAGAATCGCTTTCTTGAGGCCTGCGATACAGTTATCGTAGGATCCCTTTCCCCGGATCATATCGTTTGTTTCTCGAGTAACACCATCCAGGCTGAAACTGAAATAATCAACCACATCAGGATCGACTTTAGAGAGAATGTCATGAAACAGGTATCCGTTTGTATCTACCGTTATGGAGTCGTATCCGAGTGCTTTTGCTTTTTTTATGGCAAGTGACAGATCAGGGTGGAGCGTCGGCTCTCCGCCTAAAAATATGACATTGGCGTTTTTGTTTTTTGAGGCAAACACCTTAAGCCATGCTTCAATCGTCTCAAGGGGAAGCGTGTTTTTTCTATGCTGTTTTTTATTTATATAGCAGTGTTTGCATTTGAGGTTGCAATGAGTCAGGATATGAAAAAAACATTGGTGGCGTTTTTAGAAAAGGCGACAGTTTTTTTCATTGTTTCATGCCTCTTAGTTCCTAAGTTTAAAATTTTGTACTTTTTATAGCAAAAAAAGTGTGATTACACCACGAAGAGCACGAAGATTATATTTTTTATTCTTCTTTTCCTTCGTGATCTTCGTGGTAAAAATAAAATCTATCTTTTTTGATATCTGCCCGTCCGCCTTAATCCGATTGGCAGGAGGGCGGGCTTGACCGGGTTAGCGGCTTTCAAGGCAGTGCTTGGACAGATATTCATCGAATTCCACGGGATAGCACCCGTCGAAACATGCCTTGCAAAAATTGTTTTCCGGGTGTTGAATTCCGGTTGATTTAAGAAGACCGTCAAGGCTGAGATAATACAGCGAGTCCAGGTTGAGAAAATCTTTAAGTTTTTCAACCGACATATTTGCTGCAATCAGCTCGCCCCTTGTGGAAAAATCGATACCATAATGGCAGGGAAAGATGTGGGGTGGGCCGCTCACGCGCATATGTATGCTGTTTACACCCAGTTCACGAAGCGCTTTTACTCTGGTTTTAACCGTCGTTCCTCTGATTATGGAATCCTCGATGATAATGATATCTTTTCCTTTGAGTAGTTGTCTTACAGGATTCAGCTTTATTCTGACTTCAAAATCTCGCATATTCTGGGTGGGCTGAATGAATGTTCGGCCCACATAATGATTACGAATCATGGCCATTTCAAAAGGAATCCCTGACGCTTCCGAATACCCCAAAGCTGCATAAGTCCCCGAGTCGGGAAAGGGCATTACCAGGTCTGCATCCACGGGTGCTTCTTGGGCAAGGCGCCGACCATGGGCCTTTCGGGTTAAATAAACATTCTGACCATAGATGGTGCTGTCCGGTCTTGCAAAGTAAATAAATTCAAAGATGCAAAACGCTCTGGTTTCGGGCACCGGTATTTTGATGCTTCGGATTCCGTTTTCACCGATGATAACGATTTCTCCCGGGTCAAGCTCGCGGATGAATTCAGCCTGGACAAGATCCAGTGCACAGGTTTCCGAGGCCAGAATGTAATGACCATTAAGCTTCCCAAGACATAACGGACGGAAACCGTATGGGTCTTTTATCCCGATGACTTCTCCTTTGCTGGTCAGCATAATAAAAGAAAATGCGCCTTTAAGCCGTGATACCGTCTCAACCAGGGCGCCTTTGAAGCCTAAATTTAAGCTTTTGACGAAGTAATGGAGGAAAATTTCGCTGTCCATGGTGGTCTGAAAAATTGAGCCTGTTTCCTCGAGTTCTTTTTTTAGATGGTGCGCGTTTACAAGATTACCGTTATGGGCAAGTGCATATGCTTTTTGACGATGATGGATAACAAAGGGCTGGGCATTGGAAAGTATCGAGCTTCCCGTAGTGGAATAGCGCACATGTCCGATGGCGCTTTCTCCTTCTAAATGTTCCAGATGGGTTATGTCAAAAACATCCGACACCAGACCCATACCGTTATGGCCGACAATGTTGTTGTTCCGGACCACAGCGATTCCGGAACTTTCCTGTCCCCGGTGTTGAAGCGCATAGAGGCCGAAATAGGTCAGTTTTGCGGCCTCAGGGTACCCATAAATGCCGAACAGCCCGCAGGACTCACGAGGCTTTTCAAAATAATCCATTTAACTTGTATACTCCTGAATAGTTTTGACCGAAAGTATTTTTTTCTTTAACGCAGCAATCCCTTTGCACATGGCCATGGCTCCTGCGATTGTCGTGGCATAAGGGATATTGAACTTTATGGCTGCGCGTCTTATTGTGTATCCGTCCCGCCGGGTTTCGCCTCCTGAGCCGGTATTGATAACCATCTGAATTTCTTTGTTCTTAATGGCATCAACCACATGGGGGCGGCCCATAGAGACTTTATTGATCATTGTATTGGATATGCCATGATTCTTTAAAAACGAGGAGGTCCCCCGGGTTGCCATGATCGTAAAACCCATTTTGTGAAATTCAGATGCGAACGCAAGGGCTGCTTCCTTGTCACGGTCTTTTACACTTATAAAAACCGTTCCTTTATCCGGAAGATGCTGTCCTGCGCCGAATTGTGCTTTGGCATACGCAGATCCGAAATCCGAATCGATTCCCATTACTTCTCCGGTTGATTTCATCTCCGGTCCGAGAAGGGTGTCCACATCGGGAAAACGGTCGAAAGGCATAACAGACTCTTTAACCGAAACATGGGACGGGATTATTTCACTGCCGAGGCCGAGGTCCTGCAAAGTATGGCCGAGCATCACCTTTGTGGCGAGTTTGGCCAGGGGGACGCCGGTCGCCTTACTGACAAAGGGGATTGTTCTAGAGGCTCTGGGATTTACCTCAAGAACAAAAAGCCGGTCGTTTTTGATGGCATACTGTACATTCATCAAACCCACAACATCAAGTTCCAAAGCCATCGCTTTTGTCGCATCGACGATCTCATCAAGCATAGACCGGGGAATGCTGTGAGGCGGCAGGACACAGGCCGAATCACCGGAATGAATACCCGCCTCTTCAATATGCTCCATGATTCCGCCAATCACGGTTCTCTTGCCGTCTGAAATGGCATCCACATCCACTTCAATCGCATCATCTAAAAATTTGTCTATCAGAACCGGATGGCCCAAAGATTCAGTGATTGCAATCCGGGTAAAGTTTTCCAGAGCCTGGGGGTCGTATACGATTTTCATGGCCCTGCCCCCCAGTACATATGAAGGACGGACAATGACCGGATATCCGATTTTTTCGGCCACGGCCACGGCTTCTTCTACGGAGGAGGCGGTGCCGTTTGCGGGTTGAATCAGGCCCAGCTTGTTCAGCATGGCCTGAAAAAGTTTGCGATCTTCGGCTCTGTCGATACTTGCCGGCTGAGTGCCGAGAATTGGAACCCCGGCCTCATGAAGCGGTACGGAAAGATTCAGAGGGGTCTGGCCGCCAAATTGGACAATGACGCCCATGGGTTTTTCAGTTTCTACAATATGGAGTACATCTTCTTTGGTCAGCGGTTCGAAGTAGAGTTTGTCTGAAGTATCGTAATCCGTGCTCACGGTTTCGGGATTGCTGTTGACCATGATACTCTCAACCCCTTCTTCACGAAGGGCAAATGAGGCATGGACACAGCAGTAATCGAACTCGATCCCTTGGCCGATCCGGTTGGGTCCGCCGCCTAAAATCATCACCTTTTTTTTGTCAGAAATCCTGGCTTCATTTTCCGTCTCATAGGTGGAATAGTAATACGGTGTGGCGGCTTTGAACTCGGCCGCGCACGTATCAACAAGCTTGTAAACCGGACGGATGCCAAGGGTCTTGCGTGTCCGGTTGATCTTTTCTTCTGTGGAATCTGTTAAATATGCGATCTGTGTATCTGAAAAACCCCAGGATTTCGCTCTTTTTAAAAGCGATTCAGGTAAATTTGTTTCCATTGATTTGATGCTTCGCTCAAGATCCACGATCTGTTTTATCTGATACAAAAACCAGGGATCAATACCTGTTAATTCATAAATGGATTGAATGGGCATTCCTTTTAACAGGGCATAGCGCAGGTAAAAGATACGCTGAGAATTTGGGGTCGCCAGCTTCTGTTCGATTTGGGATGATGACAGTTTTTTTGCTGTGTCATCCATTTGATCCGGGATGTCCTTGCCATCGGCGCCCAGCCCGGAGCGGCCGATCTCAAGGGACCTCAGACCCTTTTGCAGCGCCTCTTTAAATCTTCGGCCAATGGCCATGGTTTCCCCCACGGATTTCATGGCTGTAGTAAGATAGTCCGGAGTTTCGGGAAATTTTTCAAAGGTCCAGCGCGGTATTTTTACGACACAGTAATCCAGGGTCGGCTCGAAAGATGCGAAAGTTTTCCCGGTAATGTCGTTGGGGATTTCATCAAGTGTATATCCGACGGCCAGCTTGGCTGCGATCTTGGCAATGGGGAAGCCGGTGGCCTTGGAAGCAAGAGCCGAGCTGCGGGATACCCTGGGATTCATCTCAATTACGATCAGTTCTCCGTTTTCGGGGTTGACGGCGAACTGGACGTTTGAACCGCCGGTATCAACGCCTATCTCCCGCATGATCGCAATTGATGCATCCCGCATGGCCTGGTATCCCTTATCTGAAAGGGTCTGAGCCGGCGCAACCGTAATACTGTCACCGGTGTGTATTCCCATGGGATCTATGTTTTCGATGGAACATATAATCACGACATTGTCATTTCTGTCCCGCATGACCTCCAGTTCATATTCCTTCCAGCCCAGAACCGACTCTTCAAGCATTACCTGCCCGATAAGGCTTGCATCGAGTCCTGCTTTTGCCACTTTTTCCAGGTCTTCGGGGTTGTAGGCTGCACCGCCGCCGGTACCGCCCAGAGTAAAACTGGGACGGACAATTAGCGGAAATCCGATCAGGTCGGCAACGGCCCTGACCTCTTCCAAATTGGTTGCAAAACCGCTTTTGGGCAAGCGAAGTCCTATATTCTCCATGGCATTGCGGAACAGTTCCCTGTTTTCAGCCTTTTGGATCGATTGGATTGACGCTCCGATCATTTCTACACCGAATTTATCGAGTACGCCCATTCCTGCAACTCCTATGGCTGTATTAAGGCCTGTCTGACCCCCTAAAGTCGGAAGCAGAGCACAGGGACGTTCTTTTTCGATGATTTTTGCAACCGCCCGGGGTACCACCGGTTCGATATAGGTTTGATCGGCCATTTCAGGGTCGGTCATGATCGTCGCGGGATTACTGTTGACAAGGACGACTTCGTAACCCTCTTCTTTTAAAGCCTTGCAGGCCTGAGTCCCTGAGTAGTCAAACTCGCATGCCTGGCTGATGATAATCGGACCGGCGCCGATGATGAGAATTTTGTGTATGTCGGTGCGTTTAGGCATTGTTTTTTTGCATCATATTCTTAAATTCGTCAAAGAGATATTTTGAATCATGAGGGCCGGGTGATGCTTCCGGATGATACTGGGCGGTAAGGATCGGTAATTCTTTGTGTCTGAACCCTTCCAGTGTATTGTCATTCAAGTTGATGTGAGTGATCTCAATATTTTTTCCCTGAAGGCTATGGGTGTCCACCGCAAATCCGTGATTTTGAGATGTGATTTCTATTTTCCCGGTTAACAGATTCTTCACCGGCTGATTGGCGCCCCGGTGGCCGAATTTCAATTTAAAGGTTTTTCCTCCAAGGGCAAGTCCTAACAGTTGATGACCCAGGCAGATGCCGAACATGGGAACATACCCCAGCAGCGACCGAATGGTTTCTATGGCGTAGGTTACCGGCTCCGGATCACCGGGTCCGTTTGAAAGAAGAATTCCGTCAGGTTCCATGGATTTGACCGTATGGGCTTGTGTCCAAGCAGGTACCACCACAACTTCAACTCCCTGGGATTCCAGACATCTTAACATATTATATTTTATGCCAAAGTCAAAGGCCACCACAGAAAATTTTTCACCTTTGCATTTCCAAATCTTTTTATTTAAACCGGTTGTTCCCGGTTCGCAAAGGATTGGCTTTCCGTTCGTCCAATAATAAGGAGTTTTGGTTGTCACTGTTTTTGTCAAATCCTGCCCCTTCATGCTCGGGATCTTCCGTGCACGTGTAACACAAGATGACGGGTCAAGATCCTCTGTGGAAATGAATGCCCGCATCGCCCCTGCTTTGCGAATATGTCTTGTCAGAGCGCGGGTGTCGAACTGTTCTATACCGAGCACTCTTTGTGCTTTGAGATAATCGGCCAGGGAGGAAGTAGATCTATAATTGCTGGGGAAACTTTGACATTCCTTTACCAGAAAGGCTGCCACCTGAATTCGGTCGGACTCGACATCTTCGGGATTGACGCCGTAGTTGCCGATCAAAGGATAGGTCATGGTCACCATCTGGCCGCTGTAAGACGGATCGGTGAGAACCTCCTGATATCCGGTCATGCTGGTATTGAACACCACTTCACCCCCGATTTCACCGGGCCCGGTAAAGCTTTTGCAGGTAAAGGTTCGTCCGTCTTCTAAAGCTAAAAGTGCTTTCATACGAATAGGTTCAGGCAGATATGTTGAACATGTAACCGTTCAGCAAACAAGTCACAAAATTTAATTTACCATGTAGTTTTCAAACTTCCTGCCAGTCTTCGTCCCATTCTTCGGCTCCAACAGATTCTTTTGCCAGAACATCGAGGGTAACCGCCTGCACCTTGCGAAAGACTTCTGTGTAATTCTTTTTTTCGCCGTTAACAGTCAACAGGTCGTTTTCTATGGAGATGCCGAAAAGCTTTTGGTTTTCCTCTAAATAAGGGAGAATCAGGTCCCAGTCTGCGGGACTTAAATCGACAAATTCGCCACCGTTCAATTGGTCCGAAACGACCTTATGGTGTGGATCCCTTAAATAGATGGCGCCGCCGGAAGCCAATGAAAAGAGATTGGAGCCCGGATAAGGTGTCGTCTGATCGATAATGTTGGCCTCGTCGTCGAACTCGATGCCGTTAAGCACAACAAACCCGCCGCCTTTGAGCGGATCGCCGGCCATAAACGATTCCGCCAGATAATCGAGACAGGTGCCGTTGATCACGACCCTGGGATGTCCCACCGCATTAATCAAAGGGCGGCCGGCGGCATTGCCCAGTACAAATACGGTTCCACCTTTGGCGCCGTACATGAACGTCTGACCCACATCGCCGTATATAACCAGTTTGCCGCGTTTCATAATCTGGCCCAGTTGATCCTGAGCATTTCCGTGGACATATATTTTAAGTCCGTCGATGCCGGAAGCAAGGTAGTCGCCGGAACTGTCGTAAACATCTATCCTAACGTCATCGGAGTCGGTTGACAGTCCGCAGCCACAGAATCGCTGTCCCCTATACCCATAGCAGATGAACGTTTTCCATCCCAGTTTATAGGCGGCACAGATCAGACGCGCGTCACAGTCATCGCCTTCAGGCGGGAATTCACGGGCATTAATCACCAGAACTTTTTCATTGTCTTCAGGGGAACGCAGACTATCTCGTATCTCCCAGTCGATGTAACGATACATACCGGTAGTATTATCACTCAGATTGGGCGAATCCTGAAAAATTGACGTCAGGCTTTCTCGTATGATTTGCAGTATTGAACTCCGTTTCTTATCTCCGGTTGGAAAACGTCGGTCCATAAGGTGCGTCAGGATCTCGATGGCTTTTGATTTGACGGTGTCATTTCCGGCGACCTGTTTTTTAATCTCTTCGCAAAAGTGTCTGATCGAAAGATAATCCCAGGCGGCCATCTTCTGGCAACAATAATTCTTAAAATCAGAGATATCAGCAAGGGACAGACCTTGCGTTAACCCTGTATCGATTTCGGCGGCATTTGCCGGTGTTACAAGTTCGGGGCTTATTTTATACGGTTTTTGATTTTCCGGTGTGCTAACAACCTCTCCGAATTTATTTGTACACACGAGTTCTTTGGAGCCGTCTCCCTTGCCGGCGTCTTTGACGGTGAAAATGAAAGCGCCGCCGTCGGTTGCACTGCCTCCGCGGGCATTCCAGTATTTGTCCGCTATGGGGCAAAAACGGTTGTCCTCTGTTGCAAGGTTCTCCAGCGTGGCATCAATGGCCTGCTTTTCCGAGCATACCAGAGCGATCTGAACTTCTCCTTCCTGCAAAGCAAATACCTGCGGACGCAACATGGAGGTGTCGGTAATACCGAGAAGCTGAAAATAATGTTCATAAGGGTTGTTGCGTGTAATGATAAAAAACCAGGGACCGTCCGGCGAAGAATGAATATGAGCGGCCTGTAAGTATCGATAAATATGCTGTTTCTCCGGTGGCAGCAAATCGAAATCATATTCTGAGGTGGGTGCCATGGCCTCAATGATATATTCTAATGGATATTCAAAGGTTCTGTTGAGCAGGTCGAGCAGAAGAACCGAGACCTCGGTATCTGTTAAAAATTGCGGAAAGATATTATTCTGCTTCAAATATTCGCTGACCGCATAATAGTTGGCAAAGTCACCATTGTGAACCAGGGCTTCATCCAATCCTATAAAGGGATGTGCGCCGCCGGGATGCCAGACCCTTCCTTTTGTGGGATAGCGCTGGTGTGCAATCCATCCGTGGGCTTTGAAATCCTCCATACAGTAATACTGGGTGGCCTGTTCGGCATAACCGACGATTTTCAGGATCATGATATTACGGCCGTGGGAAAGAACAAAGGCCTGTTTTTCGCCCAGGGAAGCGTAAAACTTCTGGTTTAAACGGAAAGAGTTTTGATAGATAAATTCATCTTCAGCCTTGCCGGGTTTCAAATCCTGAAGCTTATTCTCCTCAATAAAACGATCCAGTACATGTTTTTTGACCCTGACAAAATAACGCCACACATCCGGAGGCTTGACTTCTAATCCTTGTATGTCTCGGTAATCGTCAAGTGTTGGAATACGTTCGGCTTTATGAACTTCCAGAAATGGGGCAATAGCCGATTCTTCCACGTCCGGTCGGGATTTTGGATCAAGCAGGGCAACCTGAAGCAGATAATGGGTGTCCAGAACTTCCTGGGTTACCCCCAGGTCCTGAGCGGACAGGCCGACTGCGGCGATACCGCCGCCTTTACCGTTGCCGCGATTATGCATCTGAACCGAAGGCTCATAAATATGGCGGCCACGCACCGGAACCGATGAAATAAAACCGGTTACACCGCATCCGCCCTCTTCAGCGGACTTTTTAAGGGGTGTATTTCCATGAGGCAAACGGCCCCGAGATTCCAGTATATTTTTAATTGTTGAGTCAAAATCGTAAAACATTATTTATACCTTTATCAGATAATGTCCAATTTTCAATTTTTAAGTATTTTTCACTTGGGCATTGAAAATTGGATAAGTGCCCAAGCTAAATTATAAGCTCCGCCTGAGGAGCCGGTTGATAGTTTGATCTTTCTTCTTCATCCAAATAATCGAGGTGTACCAGCAGGTCGGATCGGCCCACCAGTTCTCTGATGCTCTTTAAACCATATTGCCTCAAAATTTCACACCACTGCTTACGCCAGGCCATATACATATTGACGATTCGTTGAGTGGCCCATTCCTGGGTAATCATATAACCCAGTTCGTGGTCGGTAGATGCAATGCCGCGGGCACAACCTCGACCGCTTTCGCAGTGACCGCAGCGAACGCATTCAAGGGCAACCAGTTCCGCAGTCCCGATGACTGCGCCGTCGGCTCCCAGTGCGATGGCCTTGGCCACATCCATGGCATTGCGAATGCCGCCGCTGGCAATTAAACAGACTTTTTCTCTGACGCCTTCATCCTCCAAAAATTTATGTACCTTGGAAATGGCATACTCGATGGGCATGGCAATGTTTTTTTTGGCAATATCCGGAGCGGCGCCGGTTCCGCCGTAACTGCCGTCCAGATGGACAACATGTGCCCCTGCATAATAACTGCCGACTGCCACCATGTCCACATCCGTGGGCGTGGAGACTTTAACGGAAACCAGTACCTTTGGATTAATCTCTTTGACCCAGTCCACATGTTTTTTATGATCCTCCACCGAGTAGACGCTGTGGAACGGAAACGGCGAAAACAGGGCATTCCCCACTACAGTTTCCCTCATTGCCGCGACCTCCGGAGTCACCTTATCTCCCAGAAGATGACCTCCCAGGCCGGGCTTTGCACCCTGAGCGTACTTGAACTCCACCATGGGTGAATACAAGATAGTTTCTTCTCTGACTCCAAAAAGACCGGTTGCTATTTGGGTAATGACATGTTCGGCATAGGGGAGTAATTCTTGAGGATAACCTCCTTCTCCGGTGCATGTCAGCGTGTTGAGCCGTGTAGCGGCATGCGCCCTCCCGACCATGACCGGCAATGCTGTGGAGCCGTATGACATGCCGCCGCCATAACACGGAATGGAGATTATCTTTTCAGGCCGACCGTCAAACCGTTTGTTCAGATTAATACAGGTATCCATATCCTCATCAGTTAAGTCCAGGTAATCGCTGGGTTCCGGTGTTTTGAAGCGAATTTTATCAAAACCGCCGCCGGAGTTGCCCAGGCTGTACTCCACGTCAACTACAGGCAAATTTCCGGTTTCCGCCATTTCCCAGTGGCCGATGAGCATCTCCGCGGTCCAGCGGTAATCGCCCAGAGTATCCAGAATCGGATTGCGCCGAAGTGTCAGAGCCTGTTCCGGGCAACGATCGATGCAGAAAAAATCATTTTCTTTGCATTTAAAGCCGATACATCTGTAATCCAGAGGGCGTAATGGTTTAGAATAGTTGTCATATCGAGGATGTACGCCATAAGGACAAAGCTCTGCACACAGCCCGCATGAGATACATCGGGCATTTCGCCGGATGGTGTACTTGCCGATGGGATTGCGAAACCGATCCGGTGTTTGGACAATTTTTGGGAATTGAAAATTATTTTTTTTATTACTCATAGGTTATTTGATTCCTGCTATTTTTCTTTTACCGAATATCGGACCGAAACTTTCCATTTCCAGATCCTCAAACCACATGGAGCGTCCGACTTCGCCCCTGAGCCTTCTAACTTCCCGGATTCCCATAGCGCCCATCACTTCGATCAACTGGTTGTGCCAGGCGCCAATGAGATTGACGATTCTCTGGCTGCCCCATTCCGGATCGATTTGATGGTCTATTTTTGCCGGACAGGGCAGACCGTTTCGACAGTTGTAGCATAGCCGGCACTCCAGGGCGATTAACAGGGGGATATCAACGATAACACCGTCGGCGCCGCAAATAATCGATTTCGCCATATGCTCGGCCATGGCGATCCCTCCGGAAAATACCAGATTGATTTTTTGCCTGACGAAATTATCCACCAGTTTTAGATGAATCTCCCGAATCATTTCCTTTAAAAATGTAGGGTGCTCCGTATTAAGTTCTTTGCCATGTTCATCGGCATAAAAATGAAGGGTGTCCACATCGGCAAAGGAGAGTTCCAGAGCACGGGAGGCAGCCGTTGCATCCATGGGAATGCCAATGATAATAAAACTATCCGGTTTTATATCACGGATTTTCGCAATTATTTCTTCCATGTCAGGAGCGTCGGCCAATTCCACAGCACGGCTTTTGAGGATAAGGCTTTTGTAATCCTTATAACTCTCTGAGGTTAAACAAGGAATAAGGCTATTCTCATACGGATGCAAAGCTTCTTTATAGTCCTGGGGCCGGATTAACATTAAGGAACCCAGAACCTGTGCTGCCTTGGCCGCTGATAAAAGAATTTGTTCATTTAAAATAAGAGTTTCAGGTAACTGAAACATTAAAGGTATCGGAAGCTCCAAAATGGGAGGCACATCCGAAGCCAAAGACATATCGGCATTAAACTTCAGGGGCGTGGCTCTACGGGAGATTTCGAAACAGGTATTGATATACTCGCGGCCGTGGATACCGTCTCTTGTGGGACGAACAATTTCAGACATATCGGTCCACATGGAATCGAAACCGGCGGCAACAAAAGGGCCACGATAGCCGGCTCCGGATACCGGAATTTTACCGGTATGGGCTTGATACCAGAGCCTGTTGATAATATCAGGTTTAAAGTAATCGTCTCCCAATGTACGGTATTCCGGATTGATCACCCGGGAAAAAATGCCTTTTGTACATTCTTGAATACAACGAAAACAGCTCTGACAGGTATACAGGTATTCCGGTTCGTTCATGGTGCTAAAATGCTTATAATTGTCCCCGAAAATTCCATAGACACATTTTTTTTTGACGCACTCTTTGCAACTGCCGGCACAATCTTCCCGGAACTCGACCGTGGCGTATTTGCCGATGGGGTTGTACCTTGGCTCTGCAGTTTTTATCGGAATATGATACTTCTTGGGCATAAAATCTCCGTATTGGAACTTTGTCGATTTAATTTAAACGGACGGGGGTAGCAACTCTTTAACTTTAGATCACTTCAAACTTTAAGTCACTTGTAACTTTCCCGGTTTATCCGGGTCAGGGTCTTGGTGTAAGGCCGGCCGCCTCGACGATTTGGCCGACGATTTCCTCCCACTCAATCGCCATAATATGAACACCGTGAACCCCTTCAATGTCACGCAATTCGGCAATGGTTTCCAGGCATATGTTGATCCCTTCTTCAACGGCCTTTTCCTTGGGGACGCCCGCCATTCGTTTGATCAGAGGCTCGGGCACATTCATGCCGGCCACCTTCTTGTTCATAAATTTTGCCATTCCCGCAGATTTCAAGGGGGTTACTCCGCCAAGAATGTGAACTTTTTCGGTGAGGCCTTCATCTCGGGCCATTTTCATCCACTCCTTGAATCGATCCATGTTATAGATGCACTGGGTCTGAATGAAATCAGCACCGGCATCAATTTTTTTTGCCAGACGGATGACTCGATATTCAAAAGGATCGGCAAACGGATTGGCAGCTGCTCCGATAAACATTCGGGGCGGGCCGTTCAGTTCGAATCCGCTCATGTCTTTTCCTTGTTCCCGCATTGTCTCTACGGTCCGGATAAGATTCATGGAATCGATATCAAAAACGTTTAAGGCATCCGGCTGGCTGCCGAAGCTCTGATGATCTCCCGAAAGACAAAGGATATTTCTAATGCCTAAAGAGTAGGCGCCCATGATATCCGATTGCAGGGCGATCCGGTTCCGATCCCGGGTGACCATTTGCATAACAGGTTCCAGACCCATTTGTAACAGATGAGAGCAAGCCGCGATGCTCGACATTCTGACAATAGCGGTTTGATTGTCGGTGACGTTTACCGCATCTGCGTACCCTTTTAATAATTCGCCTTTTTTTCGGACAACCTCAGGATTTGCTCCCCTGGGAGGACCGCATTCGGCGGTAACGGCAAACTCTCCTTTTGATAAAATCTCCTGCAATCTGCTTTGTGCGTTCATACTCATATTATATGATCCTCTCTCACCAGTTTTCTTGGGCCTCCTGAAAGGCTGGTGCACCAATTTTTCGGGGGAATATATCTCCTTAAGTTATCCATCTGTCCCAATGCCTTAAGCCGGTCAATAATGAGCTGCCAAGCGCAATCCGTTTCAGGATTGATTTCGCATTTGCCGTTTTGTGATCCGCCGCAGGGGCCGTTCAAAAGTTTTTTGGCGCAGCGGGTTACCGGGCAAATTCCTCCGAATATGTCCAGTCTGCAATTCCCGCAGCCGGAACACTCCTCGGTAAAGATGCCCTGCTTTTCCAAAACGCCGATGAAGGTCGTATTGACACCGGGAAGAACAGGAGTTCTGGCAAACCGCCTGGCAAGCGCCTGAACGCCGGCACCGCAGGCCAAAGATAACACCCCTTCGTTACGAGAGACAGCCGGTGCGCTTTCCCGGATAAATTCATCTTCACATTGGCGTTCTATGGTCAGTTCTTCAATTTCGATTTTCTTACCGTCTTTTTTACAGGCCAGTCTCAGAGCGGATGCAAGCACGGCAACTTCGTCCTCTCCTCCGGCAAAACAGGTTTTCACGCAAGTGCCACAGCCCAGAATAAGGATTTTCTTATAGGGTGCTATGATTTCCTTGATTTCCGATAATGGTTTCTGCTCTGCAACGATCATAGATTAACTCCATCCCTGAGTCTGTTGATTAATGAGGATTTTCGTTCAAGATCAAGGCATGCGAAAAAAATAACCACAGGCATATATTTGATATTCCGAGGATTATTTTTTGAGCATAACACAGAGATTGTGCGAAAAGACCGTTAATCAACAGACTCACATGCGGCCGGGTTAGGACCCAACCCAGCCAGTTTTTTCAGTGCATCATCTATTATTTGAGTTGCTCCGGCGCTATCTCCGGCAGCAATATTGCTTAAAGACAACCGCCGGCCGTCTATGCCGATTTCATCCAGCAAATTTTTGACCCAAGCCACCCGTTTTTTTGCTCTTATGTTGCCCTCAACATAACGGCACTGCCCTTCGGGGCAGACCAGCACGACCACCCCATCTGCTCCGGCTTCAAATGCCCGAAGCAGAAAAACATCCTTAACCATACTGGAACAGGGAAGCTTTATAAATTTAATTTCAAAATCGTTCCCGCCGGCAAACGGCAAAGGAGTATTTTCAGTAAAGGCATTAATGCAGTGAAATATTGTTATTTTAGGTATAAATTTTTTATCCATAGTCGGCGTCAACATTCTTAACTAGTGTCCATCCATAAACGGCATCTTTCGGCCCTCGGCGGCGTTCTCGCTCGTTTTCAATCCTCGAAATAGCGCGCTATGCCTGCGGTTGAAAACTCGCTCGGGCCTTGCCGGAAACCAAAATCTACCATTTATGGATGGACACTAACTAATTTGATCCAAAAAAAAACGTCTGAATCCGGTTATACCAGATAAAGACGTCTTTGTCTTGTGATGGGTTACTTTATACAACGTTGTATAAAGTTTTCTATTAAAAGTATATCCTATTATTTTTTATTTATTTGTCAAGAGAGAATTAAGCGGATTTTATTATCCGCATTATTACAACTTAAATATAATGCAATATAAATGCCAAGAGCATCAATAATAATAACTATTTAAAATATCAGCGTAAAATGCTTTTCTAAAGGGGACGCCAATATAGAAAATTACATTATTGTCATAAATTGAGCGAAGAAATAACAAAGATGTACTAAACTAAACCTGATTTTCTGTCGTTGGCATAGAAGTCCTGCGTAAGATTATCATATTAGTCCATAAGGACTCAAAAACACAATATCAATTACCGGGAATTCTTGTGGTCCTTGCGGGTGATAAAAGAGCCGTCGCCCTACTTCCGGAGTTAATCCTCGGAAATTGAAACCCCTCGTCTCATCCGCTTTATTTTGCTTCGATGCCGTTTTGCCGACAGCATGCGTTCTTTTAACACTCTATTCGGTTTGGTTTTAATGCGAACTTTCGGTTTTTCAGCTGCTTTCCGGATTAATTTTTTCAGGCGATCAATCGCGTCCTGTCGGTTCCGTTCCTGTTTTCGAAACCGGCTGGCCTGGATAATGAGAATCCCGTGTTCTGTGATTTTTCCGCCTGCAAGACGAACCAAACGGGATCGAACATCATCGGAAAGAGAAGGAGAGTTTTTCACATCAAAGCGAAGCTGAACCGCTGTGGAAACTTTATTCACATTCTGTCCACCGGGGCCTGATGATCGTATAAACTCCAGTTTGATCTCATTTTCACCAATTGCAATTGTGGGTGTAATGTTAATCATAATTTGACTTTACATCATATTGGTTTTTTCCTCAAGAACAACTACACGGATCTGCAGTGCAAACGCATTTGAATTCCAATGTAGGGAGAACGCTTCACGACGGCGTGTATCTCTTTCCAACCGACTGAAACTTGGACTTAAGCACCCATAAGCCCGAGCCGTTCCGGAGCCATTAAGAACAATACGTCGCTAAATGATCCCATGGATTTTTTTAGTCATAATTTCATTCGGCTCGGGCTAACGCGTGCTAACGCCCTTCAAACAGTCAGTCGGTTTACAAGAGAAACACGCCGTCGCTACGCTGAAGTGAAATCAAATGCGTTTACCCTGCAAGGATCTGCTTAAAGAAAAAAGATTGAGATATTAAACGGTTTTTATTATCGTATACGGAATATGGTATTGCCGACCTCTGTGGGCTCTCTTTGGGGAGTACAGATTTCAGACATTCGGCGCTTAATTGTGGATTTTGTATATTTTGTGGCAAAAAATTGCTTAGACAATTAAGTGTGAAGTGCCTAAAGTGATCTAAAGTGCCTAAAATTAAGGAATACTGCCAATTTATATAAAAGTCGGAGCAAGGCGACTCCTTAACTTTAGTTCACTTCAAACTTTAGCTCACTTGTAACTTTTCCGGCTTGTCCGGGTTGGGTATTACGATATATATATCGATAGCTAGTAATAGGTTCACAAATGAAACCGATAATCGACCTTCCACAAGAGATGATCGAAGACTCCCAGAGCAAATGGGATGCATTTTGCAGTGCTGCAGAGGACGCCAATATTTCTTTGTGGGATGATTCCGAGTTTATAGATGTTCTAAAACGGGTCTTTGTTTTTAGCAATTTTATTGCCAGAAGCTGCACCCATAACCCGGCCATGCTGGCCGACCTCGTTGAAAGCGGCGATCTTCATGCACAATTTCCGCCCGATCATTACAATCATCAGCTTAAAAAGTCTTTGTCGGGGCTGTATGAATTGGAGCAAGAGGACAAACTATCCTCTATTCTTCGCAAATTTCGGTTGCGTGAAATGATTCGGATTGCCTGGCGTGACCTTGCGGGCCGGGCAGACCTTTTCCAAACCATGGCCGATCTTTCTGCCCTGGCCGAGGCCTGTATCCATCAGGGACTATCGCTTCTTTATGAATGGGCGTGTCAGAAGTATGGCATTCCTACAGGATATGACGGTTCACCGCAGCACCTTGTTGTTTTGGGGATGGGTAAACTTGGCGGTGGGGAGTTAAACTTTTCCTCTGACGTGGATCTTATTTTTGCTTATCCTGCACCGGGCCAAACCCGTGGCGTATCGGAACCGATCAGTAATGAAGAATTTTTTGTGCGCCTTTGCCGGGCTTTGATAAAAACAATCGGTTCCTGCACTTCAGAGGGCATCGTGTTCCGGGTGGACATGAATCTTCGACCTTATGGTGAAAGCGGTCCTTTGGTGATGAGTTTTGATGCCATGGAGGCATATTACCAGGAACAAGGTCGGGAATGGGAACGATACGCATGGATCAAAGCCAGGGTGGTTGCAGGTGATAAAAGAGCCGGCGCCCAACTTCTGGAGAGACTTAACCCCTTTGTATATCGCAGATACCTGGACTTTGGCGCCTTTGAGTCTTTGAGAAATATGAAGCGGAAGATTTCTCTTGAAGTAAAACGCAAACGCATGGCAAACAACATCAAGCTCGGTTTTGGAGGAATCCGTGAGATTGAATTCTTCGGCCAGATATTTCAGCTCATACGGGGAGGCGTTGCTCCTGCGCTTCAAGAACAGAGTCTCCGGAAGGTATTGAAAGCCCTTGCCCGTGAAAATTATATTCCTCAGCAAGCCTGCGACGAACTTACCCGCGCATATGAATTTTTGCGCAACACCGAGCATCGCTTACAGGAATTTTCAGATCAGCAGACCCATAAGATTCCCGAAGATCCGATTGCAAGAGTTCGTCTGGCCGCATCCATGGGATTTGCCGATCCGGAATCGTTTATCCGTCATCTTAAACGGCACACTGAAATTGTACACGATCATTTTAACCAATTGCTGGGCGCCGGAGATTCAAAGCGTATAGATGACCAGGGCGAAAAAATTGAAAGCGGATTGCAGGCGGTATGGCAGGATATAATAGAAGATGAGCAGGGCCGGAAGGTGCTTGCTGAAGCGGGTTTTGATAATCCGGATCGTGTAATGCGCCTTTTAGATGATCTTCGGAATGATCCGGAAACCCGGTTACTCAGCAGCCACGGTCGGAATCGCCTGGACAAACTCATGCCGGTTATGCTGAACGTCATCGGCCGGTCTGAACAACCTCTTGTGGTTGTGAGTCGAATTATAGACCTGATCAAGAGCATCGAAAGACGAACCAACTACCTGGCCCTTCTGTTGGAAAATCGAATCGCTATTGTGCACCTGATTAAGCTGGCCGCCGCCAGCCCATGGGTGGTCTCATTTCTGGCGCGCCATCCCGTACTCCTGGATGAACTTTTAGATCCCCGCACCCTTTATCTCCCCCCGGAAAAACCGGATCTTGAAGAAGAGATACGCAAAAAATTCGATTTGATACCTTCTGTGGATCTTGAGGTTAAGATTCAAGAATTATGTATTTTTAAACAAGCGAACATATTGCGTGTGGCCGCAGCAGATGTCACAGGTGTTGTTCCGCTGATGAGGACCAGTGATCATCTTTCCGAAATTGCCGAGACGGTTTTAAATAAGGTTGTGGACCTGTCATGGGACCATCTCGCTCAAAGACACGGGACTCCCAACTGTCAACTGGACACGGAAATAATTGAAAGGGGATTTGCGGTCATTGCCTATGGGAAGCTTGGCGGATTTGAACTCGGATATGGCTCAGACCTTGATCTGGTTTTTCTCCATGCCGGAACCCAAGGGCAGACCCGTGGCGGCAAGTACCCTATAGATAATGCTCAGTTTTTTGCCCGGCTGGGACAGAGAGTCGTCCATATCTTAACCGCGCATACGCCTTCCGGTGTGCTGTACCAGCCGGATATGCGCTTGCGGCCCAGCGGCAGTTCCGGCATTCTGGTCAGCCACATCCAGGGGTTTAAAGAGTATCAGATAAACAAAGCCTGGACATGGGAGCATCAGGCCATTATCAAGGCAAGACCCATAAGCGGTGATCTTGAGATGGCCAAACGCTTTGAGCAAATACGTAACCAGGTGCTTGCCCGGCCCAGAATCATGAGCAAGCTTAAACAAGAGGTTGTGGATATGCGCGACCGGATGCGCAGAGAACTCTCAAGCCCTGAACCGGAAATTTTCGATCTCAAACAGGATACCGGCGGAATTGTCGATATTGAATTTCTGGTTCAGTATCTGGTGCTTTTAAAATCCAGTGAATATAACGAGCTGACCCGGTGGACCGACACGGTTCGCCTTCTCGAAACCTTGAATCAAACCGGTATCATGGAAGCCCATATCGCCCACCTTCTCAAGGAAGCCTACCTGACCTATCGGGCGGCGGTTCACCAACTCAGCCTCCAGGAAAAACCTGCCAAGGTCCCTGAAAGTAAATTTCGCAGCTTACGGAAAAAAGTCCATGAAATTTGGAATGAGTTTATGGACGTAGAATGAAGTTACTTGCGTCATTCACATTCCTGTAAATCACTTTTACGGAACAACACTCACCGGGACACCTTCATATGGCGTTCTTCTCTTGGATTTAAGCTCCCGGGGGTCCCGCATGGTCTTTAATATTTCAATGCTACTCTTTAACCCTCTGTTAAGCCGGCACATGTCAATGGCCATCCCGGCAACCTGAGCGATAGCCTGAATAAAATTCACATCCTCCAAAGTAAATTCCCAGGGTTCGGCCGTGTAAACTCGCAGAGCACCAATGACATTACCCAGACTCGTGATCGGAACAGACAGTATTGAGGCGATCCCCTCTTTTTTTGCCGCTTCGGGGTACTGAAGCCTGGGATCGTCAGCGACATCATAAATGGCCACAGGCCCATCTTCCAGGGACGAAGCAATGGAGCGCAAAGCGCTCACAGGACCTTTATCCAGATATTCATCACTCAGGCCGAATGCAGCGGCCAGCTTCAGTTCATTGGTTTTTCGATTAACCATAAACATTGCACAACCCTTGACATCCAAAGCTCTTTTGACACTCTCCACCGTCACCAGAATAATTTCTTCCGGATCCCTGGTCGAAGAGATGGCATCGGTAACCTTAAGCAGTGTTTCATAATTCAATATTTGTTTTTTCATGGTTCCCTCCTTTCGTATGGAATATTTATCAATTGAATTTATAGAAAATTATTTTATTGTTCTGATTTCTTGACGAAACTTTGGGGATCTTTTTCATTGGCATTGAATCAATAGACACTTTTATGAGGTTTTACTTGAACATCTTTTCAGGCATTTTCATTTTGTGTTAAATCCGGAGACATTAATCTGGATTTATTATCACCAACAGACGAGGCCAACTCCAGACAACAATTTAATTCAGTTCTAAACTGTGAAAACCCGGGAGAATCAGTGTTAAACTTTTAGACTCCCAACAGAACGGACAGCGTTCTGTCAGGAACAAGGTATGCAAATTTTGAGGGGTTTCTCCATAGGGTAACCTTTTGAGAAAAAACTCGAGAATTTTGGCAAATCCTTTTTTGAAGAACTTAGATTAAAATACGCTTTTTTATTTTTCCTATTTTTTTTGTTCCCTTTTGTCAATGAAGAGACGGGTTCATTTTTATAGGGAAATATCCTTAAAATATAGGGAAATATCCTTAAAATATAGGGATTTGTCCCAGACTATGGTTTTGGCTAGTTGAAAAATCAGTTTCTATGGTGAATTTAAGGACTTGCAAAAACGGAAGACATAGTGGTCACCTGTCAGACTTATCTCAGGTTTTTAGGCCGGCTGATATCTTTAGAGTTTCATAAGATATACCAAAGCGGGATAGCCCCTGAAAATCAATAGCTTGTGGTTTCAGCTTGTCTATGATATTCAATACTTAAGCTGGCAATCCATGCTTTTGATATCCATCGAGACTACCGGTCCCATTATTTAAATTAAAAGCAGCCAAATTGTCGTATATGCTTACAATGTTTTAGATGAGATTATCAACATACTTAATAATGTAAGTCAGGGCGACATGATGGTTAAAAACTCTTATTCAGCGACCGATCCGTTCGCAGAGAATGCTCTGCCCTGGAAAACGGTCGTTACCTGCTACTCGGCCATTGATAGGTTCTTTCCGGCTTGTGGGTTGTTCGACCTGACGGAGGGGATGTATCACGGTAACCCCAAAACACCTTATGAACAGGCTCAGGCTAATCAACTTGACTACCTGTTAGATCAGATCAAATGCGGACCAGGCCGACGCATATTAGACCTCGGTTGTGGTTATGGGACCCTCTTGGAGCGAATCCGGTTGCGCGGCGCCATGGGGGTTGGTATTACAATTTCTCCCGAACAGATGAGGTATTGCCAAAAAAAGATGCTCGACGTCTACCTTCTCGACTACCGCGCGATACCAGACGAGTGGGACCGAACCTTCGACGGTGTGATCGCAAGCGGATCAATAGAACATTTTGTTCGACCGGATGATGCCGCTGGAGGGAAACAGGATGATATTTATCGTCACCTTTTCTCCAAGGTACATCGGTTGATTAATCCTAATTCGACAGAGCGTTGGTTCGCCACGACGACGATTCACTTCGTTCGGAAACCAGCGGTAGCATCCGACCTAACGAGAAATCCCTTTGCCTTTCGTTGGGGTTCGGATGATTTCCATTGGGCCGTTCTGGAACGGGGCTGGGGTGGCTATTACCCGGAAGTTGGCCAGTTGCGCCGATGTGCAGAAGGGTACTTCGAACTATTCGAAGAAGTCGATGGGACCGAAGATTATCGGCTGACTTCCGAAGAATGGGTAGGGCGGGTACGCCGAGCTTTATTATCCTCTCGGGTGGTGAAGATTGCGTTCCGTTCGTTGCCGGTTTTGGTGTGTTTCCCGGGACAATTTTTGACGCTGCTTCTGAGCCTTTTACTTAGCGAGTCATGGAACTGGCAATTTCATCCGACGAACGCGCCAACACGTTTGTTGCGACAGACATGGGCATACCGGGATCGAATCTGAAGATCGGGAAGGCATCTGGTCGGAGCGTCACTCTGCACTTACAAGAGACCACGATTACCATTTCAACTGGGCATATAGCCATTGGAACCGGTACGAATAAGTGAACTCGGATTTTATGTATGTGCTATAGTTCACAGGTCCTGAAAAGTTGCTGTTCAAATAAAGAGAATCTTCGTGCCAACCCTCAATCCCAACCCGCGGCAGGTCAGACTTATCACAGGATTTCCGGCTGGCTGATATCCTTAGGGGATAGATGGATATCACAGAAAGGATCACTTTCTATGATGATCAGATAAATAGGGACATCAACATCGCTAATTTAAGCACTAATTGATAGTGCTCAATATTAATATTCGATCGCCAGGAACTTTCTGCACGAACGTCTCATTTGACAAATCAACCTTTGATGGCGATCCTAAGCTGCTGATATTAAATTTATAAATATCCTTATTCACAATACAAGATTTGACACCATTCCCTTCTAATTGCCATATTGCTAAAGACAGACTGGATGAGTATGATTGGATAAAGCATATGTCGGAAAAGACGTGGGTCAATATCCATGATTTCGAACGAGCATTTTTCATGGCTCAAACAATGCTCGAGTTAGAGATAATATAAGATCTGCTTATGGTACGACAGTCTTCCTGATACAGACATTTCGTGGATTACCAGAAGTATGCTTCTTTTTTCCAGTGAACGGCACTATTGCAGTTGCTGGCAAGTAGTGTTCGGTTTTGATATTCTCAATTTTATCAATCATCCCGCCTCAATAAAACTCAGCTATAAATTTGGTTGCCAGAAAGATCATAAAACGATAACCTCAATGTATCTTTTGCGGGACGATGGATAAAACACTTATTAGGTATCTGTCGTCAAAACTTATTTTCTTGATATAAAAACTTTGTGATTGTTCACCGGATCAATTATGGTGAGATTGCCTTTGATCGCAACTTGGTTTCTACCCGATCTGATTCTGGCCACGACAGATAATCCAGGTCTCTTAATTGACCTGATTGTTTAAGACTACATTTAATATACAAAAATATTGGCATATTCATGTATAATGCAAGCTATACGCAATGAGGTCTAATTTTTCTATTGATTAAGGTGGGTTAACTGCTATATTCCTGCTTCAATTTGTTGTTGTTGCAACATGCAGTGAGGTTAGTATATGGTTACTAAAGAGAAAATTGTTGAAAATGAATTGATGAAAGAAATTGTTTCGATACGCGTCGATGCCTTATGGAAAATGCTGAGCCAAAAAAACGACGGCTTTTTTCCAGAACCATATGAAGAAGGGGCCACTGGAAAATTCGACAATAAAGGAGCCATATTTATTCCAGGAGGATTGATCTATAAAGACGTAGACGAAATGCCCATATGTTATGATAACAATAGTGCGGTTACACCTGAGTCCTTTCGGAAAAAAGTTCGCGAGGCCATGCAATATGATAATGCCACATTGCTTTTTCCAGACGGTATTGCCGCTGGTATCAACCTTGATAGCGGATTTTTCTCAAAAGCTGCTAGGCATATTTATACATTTAGAGAAACCGCATTTCGAAGAAAAAAAAGAATTAAAGATCACATTTATTTTACAGTAATTTCGGATGATATTATACGCAGCCATTGCCCTACATATATACCTCAGCCCTATGGGGCACGTACACGCATAAGCAGCTGTGCAGCTGTTGGTTTAATTGATCCGCCCTTATTTTTTTTGTATTGTAAAACTCACTTCAACCTTTCTATAGATCAAGCCGAAAGATTCGCGGAACAGCTTGATAAGGCGCAAAAGCCAGCAATAACAAACGATGGTACTGTTCTTTATCAACCCTACCTCATTATATGTCATGGCACGCGATATAAAGAAAACAGTTTAACTGGCTTAACGAGACTGTTGGGAATTGGCAACTTTGGAGAATTTGCAACCTTTTCTTTCGAACAAATCAATTAAACTCTTATCCGTGAATTAAAACGTAAACATAAGACCTATACTTCTGAAGATGTTTTTGCCGAATATAAAAATATTTGCATTTTAGGTATCTTGCGCATTTATTCACCGACCAAAATAGGAAAACGGCCACAGAAGTATTCTCTCCATATTGTGTCCCCAGAAAAGGATATTGGTTTAAATATTGATCAACTCAGACAAGATGCCCAAAAAAGATATCATTTTCGGGTCGATTAAATTCAATTCATTTCATTATTTGTCTATTCTGCGGTATGAAATTGCTGTGAATTTATGAAGAATGATCGATAACGAAGTGAAGATCCGGGGTTCGGGTGTTCTTATCGGTGGGCGAGGTGTCGATTGAGCCCAGCTAATCATCTAATTTCTGAGAGCAAATCACCAGATTTTTTTGCAGCTTATCATTCTGAAGCAGCTTGACAAAATGGATATATATGCATATTTTTAAGGATAAATCGGATATCACAACATTTCTCTTTTCTACTTTTTAACTAACACCGGTTTGAATTTAACCGGAGCCAGCCTCGCAACAGCTAATCACATTGCGCGCTTTCATTTGTTGACTTATTCCAAAAGATTACATTCTTTATCATTCTTTTCAAGTCAGGCTTAATTCCATCAATCGCATTTGCGATCGCTTTGGAAGGCAGGTTCGAGCAACATATTTTTTTTGTGAAGGAGGAAACACCATGGTAGCTTTGTTGGATAAACGCTATGAGAAACGTAACGGTTGCGATGGAGAAATAATTTGGTCTTATTTCAACAAAAAAGATTACTACGCGGCGCGTGCGCTTAACTTCAGCCAAGACGGCAGCTATTTTGAGACGGATCGGGCCCTCGGTGTAGGGTTGACAGTTCTTATCCGTGTTCTGAATTGCATTGATCACAACGATCGATCCAAAGACCCTGAGGGCATTCGATGGAACGCCCTATGCGAAGTCAAATCGTGCCGAGAACTGAACGGCGGGAAACAAGGTCACTATGGCATTGGTGTTAAGTATCACCCGAATTGATACGCATATTTTTTCGGTTTATGACTCGATTGTTGTTTCAAAAAGGAGGATTTGAACCATGAAACTCAGACCATTACAGGATCGAATTTTAGTTCAACGGGTTAAAGAAGAGGAAAAAACAAAGGGTGGAATCATCATCCCGGATACGGCCAAGGAAAAACCAGTTGAAGGCAGAGTGATTGCTGCCGGAATTGGTAAACTCAGCGAAGAGGGAAAGAGAATAGCGCTTGAAGTCAAGAAAGGCGATCGGATTCTATTTGGCAAATATTCGGGTAATGAGATAAAAATAGAGGGTGAAGAATACCTTATTATGCGCGAGGATGACGTGCTTGGCATCATCGAATAAAAACTAAAATGGAGGTTAAGACAAGATGTCTAAACTAATAAAATATGACATGAAAGCCCGTGAAGCGATGCTGAACGGGGTAAGAACCCTTGCTGATGCAGTGGTTGTTACCTTGGGTCCCAGAGGAAGAAATGTCGTCCTCGACAAATCTTGGGGATCGCCGACGGTCACCAAAGACGGCGTCACAGTGGCCAAAGAAATCGAATTGGAAGACAAATTCGAAAACATGGGCGCCCAGATGGTAAAGGAAGTCGCCAGCAAAACAAGTGAGATGGCCGGTGATGGCACAACCACTGCTACTCTTTTGACCAGATCTATTTATCAAGAGGGGCAGAAGCTGGTGGCGGCCGGCCATAATCCAATGGCCATTAAACGGGGGATTGATGCCGCGGTTGGAGTCGTTGTGAAAGAACTTCAAAATTTGAGCAAACCCACCCAAGACCAGCGCGAAATTGCCCAGGTCGCCACCATTTCGGCGAACAACGATGAAACCATCGGCAAAATCATTGCCGAGGCCATGAACAAAGTTGGTAAAGAAGGGGTCATCACCGTTGAAGAAGCCAAAAGCATGGAAACAATACTTGAAGTTGTTGAAGGTATGCAGTTTGATCGAGGATACTTATCGCCATATTTTGTGACCAACGCCGAAAAAATGGTCGCTTCTTTGGAAGATGCTTACATTCTGATCAATGAGAAAAAGATCAGCAACATGAAAGATCTTTTGCCCATCCTTGAACAAGTCGCCAAAATGGGCCGACCTTTATTGATCATTGCCGAAGATGTGGAAGGTGAAGCATTGGCCACCCTGGTGGTCAATAAATTGAGAGGCACCCTGCAAGTCGCCGCGGTCAAGGCGCCGGGTTTCGGCGACAGACGAAAAGCCATGCTGGAAGACATTGCCGTTTTAGTCGGCGGTCAGGTGGTCTCCGAGGATTTAGGGATCAAATTGGAAAATGTAACGGTTTCAGACCTCGGCAAGACTAAACGGATCAACATCGATAAAGACAACACCACCATCGTCGACGGCGCCGGTTCTCGCTCGGCCATCGAGGGCCGGGTGAAGCAGATTCGAGCCCAAATCGGAGAAACCACCTCCGACTACGATCGTGAAAAACTTCAGGAACGGTTGGCCAAACTGATCGGCGGGGTGGCGGTGATCAACGTGGGCGCAGCCACAGAGACAGAAATGAAGGAGAAAAAAGCCCGGGTCGAAAATGCCCTCAATGCTACCCGCGCGGCTGTAGAGGAAGGGATCGTGCCGGGCGGAGGTGTGGCGCTGGTTCGCTGTTTGGCCGCGCTGGAGAAAATGAAAATCAAAGCCGATCAAAAGCTGGGGGTGAAAGTCGTCATGCGCGCCATGGAGGAACCACTTCGTCAGATTGCCAACAATGCCGGTTCTGAAGGTTCTGTCGTCATCGATAAAGTCAAAAACGGCAAGGGAGCTTTTGGTTACAATGCCGAAACGGACACCTATGAAGATCTGATGAAGGCTGGTATAATGGATCCGACCAAAGTGGTCCGGCTCGCATTGCAAAATGCAGCAAGTGTGGCTTCATTAATGCTGACCACCCAGGCCATGGTTGCAGAAAAACCCGAAGAAAAAAAGGAGATGTATCCGGGAGCTCAAGGAATGGGCGGCGAAATGGGTGGAATGATGTAAACCTCCATAGAAAATCCCGTAAGGGGCGCAATCCCCAAACCGGTGAGGCCATTAAAATTAAGGCTTCAACTATTGTAAAATTTAAAGCTGGAAAGAAACTCAAAGGCGCTATTTAATAACAGATATAATAACAGGAGCGGCTATTGGATTCTAAAATCTAATAAGCCGCTTTTTTATTTTTAAGAGGTTTGAAAAATCCGAAAGGGAAGATTTTGGTTCGTAATATTTAATATAATCAAAAGGTTAGGCTGTTTCCGTTAAGGCAAGATATCTGCACTTTTATCTATTTCATTCTCCTCTATATGCCTTCGGGACCTTCCACAACTTATAGGGTTGTCCGTTTGGTTCGAAATTTAATAAAAAAGAATCAAAGTCAGACATATCACAGGTTTTTGAGGTGGATGATATTTTCAGGCGAGAAGATCGTATCGCAGATTAAGCATTAGCAAATTTTACGTATCGATTGTATTTTCATAAGTTGTTTAGGAGCCCACGCACCTATTTTATGCCATTCGGCAGGCGGGTTGGCCGACTGAAATGTTCGTGCCTGTCCGATAGGTCTGCGACGAATTATTCTATTCCCCCTCCGTGATTTCATTTCACTGGATTTTTAAGTCGACTCCGTGCTATGGATATGCAAAGAATCGCTTATGGGGCAAGGACCTTAAACTTGGCTCCCATTTCAATTTGTAGGATGCATTATTATGGCGGAGATCTTTGACGATTGGCCCGAAAAATATGATCTGTGGTTTGAAACGCCCATGGGGAGGATGATCAAGGGCTATGAGAGCAAACTTGTACTCCGGATGCTGACGCCGGACCCAGGAGAGGTGATTTTGGACGCGGGATGCGGGACGGGAATCTTTACAGCGGACATCCTTGAGACGGGTGCTCGGGTCGTGGCGCTTGAAATTGCCCTCACCATGCTTCGCCGTGCCCTGACTAAGTGCGGAGGTCAAACATTTCAATCCGTCATTGGCGACATGCGGAGGCTTCCCTTTGCCGACGCTTCATTCCACAAGGCGGTATCCATAACCGCCATTGAATTTATTCAAGATGCAAGGATTGCCGTTGAAGAGCTATTCCGCGTCACAAAACCTGGAGGATTTATCGTTATAGCAACCTTGAACTCCCTAAGCCCCTGGGCGCAACGAAGGAAGGATGCGGCCCAAAAAGGGCATCCACTCTTCAGGCATGCGATCTTCAGATCTCCTGACGAGATCAAAGGTCTGTCTCCTGTGGAAGGTATAGTTCAAACGGCCATACATTTCGAAAAAAATGATGATCTGGATATTGCCCCGAAAATCGAAAAGTCGGGAAGCGAGAGGGGCCTAAACACGGGAGCCTTCCTGGCAGTACGCTGGATAAAACCAGAATAGATCAATTTGAAATCTTGAGGTAAAGTCGTAGTTGGCTCAAGCCTAGTAGTATAACTCCTGCTGCGGACATGCCTCGGGAAGAACTCCTTTCAGGGGCCAAACTGGTGATTATTAATCTTCGTGGCAGCCAAAATGTAAAGCTCGGGTTCGTCAATGAACGTTTCTATTTTAAGCCCAAAGGGCTTGAGCAACGCACCGACTTCCGGCTCTTTCGGGAATTCATCAAGAGGAAAAGGAAGACTCTCTTTTAATGAAAGAATGAAAGCTTTTCCCAGGGGATGACTGATCACAATACGCCCTTCAGCTTTCATCATCCTGCTGAGATTAGAGAAAGCACCTGTCTTGTCAACGATGTTGGGATAACAGGCATTTATGAAAGCCACATCGATACTGCCTCCCGCCAAGTTGAGATCCCGAACATCCGCCATAATGGTTTTCACGTAAGGGTAGTTTTTTCTCAATTGTTCCAGCATACGTGCTGAAAGGTCGCAGGCATAAATGCAACCGGGCTTATATTTCTTGATAATGGGAATCAAAATTCCCGAGCCGGACCCCACATCAAGAACTATATCACCCCTGGTGATCTTACCATGCGCTACGATTTTCTCAAGACGTTCAGGTACGCCATCAGGCAAAGGCGGCTCAAAGACCTGATATAGTATATCAAACGAATTTCGCTGGAGCCTGTTAATCCTCTGAACTTCCTCTTCGCTGACAGTCTTAAAAGTTGTCATAAGGGGCATTTATGGTATGGTTTTAACATAAAATTTTTTGATTCCATTCCCCATATGGCCTGAATCCGCTTTTAACATGATCGAATTCCCTTGTGAGTTATTTTACATCTATTCGGATCGGAGCATAAATCATAGACATGGATCCTACAATTTCAAATAGCCGTCCGGGGATAGGCTGGTCGCCAACATCACGCTGTTGATATCCTGATGCTCCGTCCAGGTTTTAGCTATCCTATTTTGGGGATCAAGCCAAAATTTCTCGATTGCTTCACCCAAACGGGCAAAACGCCTAAGGTGTTTAATCTGCGAATAGATGGGGTGATTTTTATCGAACACATCCGGTTTTTCCTCAATCAATCCCTCGATCCTTTCAACCGCGTGTAATCCTATGGCCATTCCTAATTCCCGGAATGCCAGCCTGGATTCAGCAGGAAAACTTAAAAAACGATCTAACATGTAAGTATCCAAACTCGCCAGCGAAGATTCCAACAAATTCGTCAATATACCGCTATCGGTAAATCGATCTTGAACTATTAATTGCAAAATTGTGTATGCATGGCACAGGAGACCGCCGAGACCGAGGGGATCATTCGTAGCCCAATTTTTTCCTTTGCAAAGCAACTCAATATCGGAGATCTCTGAATCCAGGCCCGGCCCGGATGCATTAAAAAGCTCAACCGCTGTCGCCTTAATCTGATTGTAAGTGATTAGACCATCCGGTGGATCATGATGTCCCATGGAGGGTACCAAAGGATAGGAAAGATCAATACTCATCTTCCAGTACATCCCTTTCGATCCGGACTTTAAAACATGGACAAAGCCGGTATGGGCGGCTTTAGCAAGCTCTATGGCCCAGAGGTTGAATATTGGGTTTCCAGTGGACCGGCTCACTCTGTTGAGAGCATGCATCCATTTGGTCAAATAATGATAGTATTGCCCGTCTCGATCCCATTCCAGATGTTCGTCGTAGGGGTCATCAGGCTTACGTTCGTCCATTTGCTTACCGATTCGTAATCCACCGATTGTAGGATGCTTTCTGCCTTCTTCCTCGGTGTGGCCGCTGATCCAGCCGGTTCGAGGGTCGCCATCACGATGTCGCCCAAGTATGTGATGAACCTGATCCACCAAGCGCAGGGCTAAATTCTGCCAGCTTTCATCCCCTGTCCGCTGATAAAGCTCAAGAAAGTTGCATACTGCAAAAGCATCCGTCCAGAGATATCGCCGTGGGGGCTTTTCAAGTGTTGAAAGGCCGGTTGAATCCGAAAATTCAGTCATGATCTCCTTAACAATAGAAATGTTTGCCTGTTGTTTCATATCAAATTAAATACTCTTAAACTTAACTTAAATGAAGCTCCCCGCAGCCCCGATGGGCGGGATCTCCGCAAAGCTACGACCCCGTTTATCGGGATTTCCGTTTCACTCCAACAAGCTGCGGGGTATCAAAGTGGAATTGCGCCGTAGCCTTTGCAACTTTTACATGATATAGCGGAATTAACCCGCCTTCGCTCTGATGAGCTTTGGCGCGGTTCACCTTGCCTTTCATACCTGCACCAATCTGTAGGGTATATCGGCGAAGGCGAATCAACGCAAGATAAATAAAAAGCCAACATTCAATTAGTCAGACATATCACAGGTTTTGAGGTTGGTTGATATCCTGCGGGTTTGGAAGGCTATCTGGAGCGATCAGTTACTTTGTTGAATTTTGTTTTATAAATAAGAAGTTTTAAAACTTAGCGGCGGCAATCGTCATCTTTGACTCGGAATCTGCAGCAGGCTCTGCCTTTCTGGGACTTAATTTCTATACGCGTCCCCCCTTTTTGCATAATCCGCACTCTAAAAGGGAATTCCTAATTTATCCCCTCGGCATTGCCAGGAATATGATTTGTTGGTTTCAGGCAAAGAAAAAATCAACCAATAATCCAATGGACGTACCTGAGATTCACCATTTACTGGACAATTTGAATCTATCGGAGGAAGAATATAATAGGAATGGAGGTGCTAACTCGTTTAGACATCCTTGGAGGGGTAAGACATGGCGGGCGAATTTAATGCCGCTTGTACCTTGTCTAAAATGCGCAGGGTGCGCTGTTAGAATCTCTGAAGGTCAGGAGAATGATTGTTACAGATTCAGCTCCTGCGGCTATGAGTTTCTCATTGATTGGTCGTATAACGGCCCTCTCCAGAAGCCTTGATGGTCCATCTCCGAGGAAGAGGCTGCGGAGAGGAGAAAAATGACAGCTCAGAGGTTTGGAATAATGTCGGTTAATAAGGCCGATAGTTTCACTAGAACCACAGCAGCGGTTGAACAACCACCAACGCCATGGGGAAGATTCTGGTGATGTTACTAAAAGCTTGTCTATCTCTCTGATTTAATATAAATATATAAAGTATGTCGAATTTGTAATTTTTTTCAAGAAGTTGGATATCGGTAAATTGTCGATTTTGTATGACTCCCGAACTGTCAGAAGGATAATGAAAGCATTGATACCCAAATTGGTTTTTACACGATTTTTGAAGGTGATGGGGTTTAAAACATTCAGGATGTTCGTTTTGGTTGTCGAACTTTCGGCGTTATTTCTTTTTTGTGAGGGAGTTGCCCATGCCGAGGCCATATATTCATTTACAAAGACCCTGGGTGGCACAAATGGCGATTCGGGCTGGTCTGTTGCCGTGGACAGCAGTGGAAACGTTTACATCACCGGGTCTTTTCGCAGCATCAACGCGGACTTTGATCCCGGGCCTGGCACGGACAACCATTCATCAATATTAACTGGTTCGTGGATCAGACCGTAACGGTTACCAGCTTGGTCAGCAGCAGCCAGACCTACAGTATAATATTGGGTGTGGCAAGCTCAGCAGATGTTGACTATGATGGCCTAAACCCAGTGGACGTAACAGTGAACAATGTAGTCGCCGGTGTGTCTGGAGGAGGTAGCGGCGGATGCTTCATAGCCACTGCAGCTTATGGCTCATCAATGGCTCCGAATGTCCGTATATTGCGAGAATTCCGTGATCGCTTTCTTATTGAAAGTAGAATGGGGAAATCCTTCGTTAATTTATATTACCTAAATTCTGCAATTGTTGCATTTGCCGGAGATGCAAGGCATCGAGCGTGTAGCTGTAGTGTGCTACCGCAAACGCTCGATAACGCAGTAGATCCGGTGAATGCGGCAATCCCGCAGGGTAACTAATCTAGAAAAAAAACAAAATATATGACGTCTGCATTTTGGTGAAAGTTCAATTTTGTCAAATAGAGTGTAACATTTTGTAATCATAAAACAATAACATGCTTTCGAGATTAGTTATGCAGATTTTAGGTATTACAAATACTCACCACCAATGGCTAACTTTATCATCAAGCATGACAACTTGAGGATGATTGTTCGTATGACCTTATTTCCTCTTGTGGGGATTAGCTGGATTTCTTTGAAACTCGGCATTACACAAACAATAGCATTAACGCTTCTATTTGGGGTTGGCATTGTCGTTCTCGCAATATTCATAAGGAAATTAAGCGGTTAGCCCAATATTAAGTTAATCCGATATCCAATACATTTTATAATTCATTTGCCATTCTCTAATATTTCAATTTAAATACGGAATTTGAAAATTCAGAGAATTTAAGATTATGCCTTAAAACCTTCAATCCTAGACCTGAAGTATCTGCAATAACTCTTTATCCACAACAAATCAAATCAAGTTGTGATATCCATTTTTGATGGAAAAAATAGTTCAAAACCCTTTAAGCTATTTCTAAAGCAATGCACAATTATCTGTGCGTTGTGCACTCGTTTCTGTGCATTCAAAGCCTTCCTTTAGAATAATCCTAAAGCCATAGCATTTAAAAATATTTCCCGGAATCCACATAGGATAAAGCTTTCCGGCTTTCTCTGGAAATAAAATGTTTCCCGGCCAACCTTTGGCATGCAAATTGAAACAGGTCCTTAAAAACAAAATACCAATTTTGGGAAAGGGGCAA
>Ga0315541_1000078_pt1 | contig 88968 bp, 92 predicted proteins | sample SalMarSW160190MG_FD_203095 | JGI IMG/M metagenome (GOLD analysis project Ga0315541, IMG submission 203095) | Salt marsh sediment microbial communities from the Plum Island Ecosystem LTER, Massachusetts, United States - Salt Marsh Sediment SW1601-190 ... | reverse complement strand
CCGGTCACTGATACACCATCGGCATCAGCCCAGCCGGTGCCGTCATTCTTCTCAACAAACACCGTGAAGTCGTGGCTATCACCCACCTTGTTGGTATCGTTCGGTGATATCGTAATCCGGGCATCTACACTGATATAATGGTCGGGGTCGCTATCGCTAACCGGGAAACCATCGGAATAGCCAGTGGCAGTACCTGTATTGGCATACTGACCAGCGGTAGCAGGACCCGACGCCTGGTAAAGCCAGTTCTCACCGGGATCCAGTAGACCGTCCGTATTGGTATCACCGACGTTATAGCCACCCGTTTCCACCGGGGTTGCAGGCCAGTCATCGAGTAGGTTGCCCGGAGTGCCATTATCATCCATGACTACAACATTGCTCAGCGGTACGGTGCCCGGATTGGTCACATTATAGGTCCAGTTTACCGTAGAACCAACCTCAACTGCGGGTCCGGGGGGCGAATTGTTGTCGGTGCCATTGGTCATCTTTACGATGTTGATAGCCGGGCTAGTCGAGCCGACCAGACTATCCTCTCCAATGCTGCCATCGTCTATCGAGCCCATGAATGCGCCAATATCGAATGCACCCAATTCATCGCTTTGATTGGCTGGGAGGGTGCTGAAGTCCAGAATCTCGAACTCCAAATCCCCACGCGCAGTACCCAAGGTTGGGTCCCAGTAAACAGTGCCGAGATGACCAGCTATTGGTGCACCAAAGATTAGTTTGTTTCCGGCGTAAACATTCACCGAGAAACCAGAGATGTCTGTTACAATTTGTACACCGGCAATAACATCATAGGTTAGGTCTTGGTTCAGGTCAAAGTAGACAGACACGCATTCAGTGCCACCAAGGTCGGGGTTATCTGCGCCTCCACCATAGGTAGCTGTTGCTTCGTTACCATCGTTGTCGGCATCACCAACAATATAGTGGCTGTTAAGCCCTACGTACAGGGTGTCGGTGGCTGGGTCATATGTGACGCGCACGTCTTTGATATCCCAACCGCTACCATTGGGTGTCCATGGCGGATCCAATTCCGGATCTGGAATAAAAGGAGGTCCTTCGACTCCCGGGTCGGTAAATATCAAGATATCCGGACCTGTGAAGTCAGCCTCCACATCACCGGTGAACGTAGGAGGTTGCGCCATCACCGGCACCGCCATGACTAGGGAAAGAGCCAGTGCCAGTGTGACCAGCATTGGTAAAAGTATTTTTGGCCTTTTCAATTGTCTTTTCAATTATCTTTCACTCCTTTCGCTATTTTACGACTTATATTTTTAACCACAAAAAACGTTATTCTTGTTATTCTCTTTCACCTCCTCTTACCTGTATTTTCTTTCGCACTAAACAATTTTGAATTTCCTCACCTCCTTTCAGTCCCTTCACTTTCCTCTCTGTAAATACTCACAGTGAAAACTCCGGCAAGTATGCTTTAGGTTATCAGAAGAGCCAGTCGCCCTATCGACCTCAGGCATGACGGCTGAAGTTGTCACAGCTTCTTTCCCGCACTCGCTCATGCCTGCTGTTGCAAAATTGTATGTTTTCAGGTCTGGAAAAGTCATATAAATTTGGGAGAAAAAATTACAAATTTGTGACATTTTCTCCTCTCTCCCCTTTAAGCTTAAAAACACCAAAACCCCCCTTTGGTAGGTTTCTCCACTCGAACCCTACCGCCCAGATACCACTCTCCGGGGGACACTTCTATGCCCCCATACTATTTATTTGTTGAATTAGTACTTTAGTCCTACTACCATTGTACCACGTATCGCAACCATGTCAACTGCTTTTTTCTTAACATTACCTCACATTACCTCCCAAACCTAAGAAAGAAAGAGCTTTTTGGCGGAATTCTGGGCCAGATGAGGGCCGTTCATTTCAAGACAGAGGACTTCTCTGAAGCAGCGATTGAAATAATTTTGGCAAAATTCTGGCACCTTCTTTATCCACTGCATACCAAAGCCAGCCTTTAGCTGTTTGGCGAAGTCCTCCACCTGCCCCGTCTGGTTATGAAGTGGAGCTTTTGGCTGGAGACTGGATTGCTATAGAGAAAATCCCAACCGGGCATCCATTTGCATGCAGGCATTGACGAGCCACACCTGTATTTTGGCAGGTACAGCTACGGCTAGAAAGAAGGGGCAAACTCCTTGAAGGAATTTGCCCCTTCCGGTTTACAAGCTTTAGCTGTGAGCCCGGCGGTGTCTTAGCACCAGCAGGCTGGCACCGACTATAATGGCTGTAAACAAGGCAATCCAGGGTAGTAGCACGTGCAACTTGTTTATGGGATAGGTCTCCCAACCTACAGTAGGCACGGTTTTACCGAAGTAGTGGGAGGGGTCGGTGTCGGTAACCCCGACAGCACCGTAGTAACCTACGACAGTACCTATATTGGCATACTGGCCGGCTACGGCCACACCGGTGGCTTGGTAGATCCAGGTCTCAGTGAGATCCAGGACACCGAAGTTACTGGTGTCACCACTGACATGGGCTGGGGTTACACCGGGCTTATTATCGGTAACTAAGATACCGGTCAGGTTTACATCGCCGGTGTTGGTGACACGATAGGTCCAGGTAACAGTGCTGCCTATATTAATATTAGGCCCGGGCGCGGTGTCGGCATCTACGCCATTGGTATACTTCTCGATGTGAATGTCAGGAGTAGGGGCAGAGCCGAAGTAGTGGCTGGGATCGTCATCGGAAACAGGAGACCCGACAGGGGGTGTACCAGTGACGTTACCTGTGTTGGCGTACTGGCCAGCGGTAGCAGTGCCATTTGCCTGGTAAATCCAGGTCTCGGTGAGGTCCAGGAAACCGAAATTACCGGTGTCACCACTGACATAGGCCGGCGTCACGCCGGCTTCCGAGTCGGTTACAGTAATGCTGCTCAGCGGCATGTTACCACAGTTGGTTACCACGTACTCCCAGAGCACCGCACCACCTACCGGAATTGTTGGCCCGGTGGGATTGTCGGCATCGAGGCCATTGGTGCTCTTCTCTATATGAATGCAGGGGCCAGAGCCGAAGTAGTGGTCGGGGTCGGTATCGCTAACCGGGAAACCACCGGAATAGCCCGTGGCAGTACCCGTGTTGGCGTACTGGCCAGCGGCAGCGGTGCCCGACGCCTGGTAAATCCAGGCCTCAGTGAGATCCAGGACACCGAAGTTACTGGTGTCACCACTGACATAGGTCGGGCTCCAGTCATCAAGCAGGTTGCCCGGAGTGCCATTATCATCCATGACTACAACATTGCTCAGCGGTACGCTGCCGGGATTGGTCACATTATAGGTCCAGGTTACGGTGGCACCAGCAGCAATGTATGGTCCGGAGGGCGAATTGTTATCGGTGCCATTGGTCTTCTTTACGATGTTGATAGCCGGGCTGCTAGTCGAGCCAACTAGAAAATCCTCTCCAATGTTGAGATCATCCAGCGAGCCCATGAATGCGCCAAAATTGAATGCACCCAGCTGCCCGTCTTGGTTAGGGAGGCCATCGAAGTCCAGAATGGTGAACTCGAAATCTGGATGGCCAGCGTCTGGGTTATAGTAAACAGTGCCGATATGAGTTGCCAGTTGTGCACCAAAGTATAGCCAGCTCCCGGCGTATACATTCACCGAGAAATCAGAGATATCTCCGTCAGCAGGTACACCGGCAATAACATCATAGGTTCCATCCTGGTCCAGGTCAAAGTACACAGAAACGCATTCAGTGCCACCAAGGTTGTCAATGTCTACGCCTCCGCCATAGGTAGCTGTTGCGTCGTCACCATCGCTATCGGCATCACCAACCGTATTGTAGCTGTTAACCCCTACGTACAGGATATGGGTGGCTGGGTCATATGCGAGGCGCAGGTCTTTGATATCCCAACCACTACCTGGGGGCGTGTTGCCCGGCACAGTCAGTTCTTGGCCTCCCGGGTCGACAAACGTCAAGACACTGGGCCCTGTGAAGTCGGCCTCCACATCACCGGTGAAGATCGGTTGCGCCATCACCGGCACCGCCATGACTAGGGAAAGAGCCAGTGCCAGCGTGACCAGCAACCCTATAAGTATTTTTGGTCTCTGCAATTCTCTTTTCAATTCTCCTTCACTCCTTCCGCTATTTTGCGACCTATATTTTCAGGAATTAAAGAGCATGATTGGCTTTGTGCTCTTTCAGTTGCGCTCACCTGGGCCATTTCCTCTCCGCCTTCAGGCATAAAGACAGTAATAGCCACGCCTGGCCCGCCTCGGCGCTCCAGCGCTCCCGGCCAGATACCATTCGCTCGGGCCATTTCTATGCCCTGGCGCTGCTTCTTTCTTTCGACTTGGTTATCTTCCTGTACCACTATTGTAGCACGCTTTGCAGCCATGTCAAGAGCGTTTTTCTTAACATTAGCCTACATTACCTCCCAAACCTGAAAAAAAGCGTTTTGGCGGAATTCTGGGCCAGATGAGGGCTGTTCATGTCAAGACAGAGGACTCCTCTAGAAGTAGCGATTGAAGCGTGTTGGCAAGAGAGGTGAGCCGAAATTCCAAGAATACCATCGGATGAGGCACTGGACACCATAGCGAGGAAGCTCGCGGAGACAAGGAAAAACGATGGCCCATGCTCAGTCATGCGCCATCCTTAGGACGTCTTGGCTGTTGTCGCTTCCTACCTACCGTTCGTTCGGAGTGCAGATTGTGGGCTGGGCTACCCACTCGATCAATGGGCGGCAGGACCCCGAACTCCAGGTGTTACGGAGAGAACTCGCGAGAGCAGATGTGCTTCAGAATTGGCGCCAGGTATCTCACCCCAGATTCATTACCCGTTGGGGGCTCAATCTTGTCTCAGCGGACTCTTGACTCCGCTGACCGATGTAAGCGTCAGCCCAGCAATTGCTCACCCCGGGTAGCCTGGGAATCTAGGCTACCCGGGTCGCAAATTTTTACTTTACCACCTCACCCTGTCATCGATAACCAGGGAAAGGAATCAAGCTTGGCGTCTCCTTCTGAGCATAAGCAACGTTACTATTCCAGCACAGCCCAGCAGGACCGCCCAAGGTGCCAGAAGCCTCAACTTATTCACCGGAAAGGCGGTGCCACCTACTTCGAACGTCGGGCCGAAGTAGTGGTCGGGGTCGGTATCGCTAACCACGAAACCATCGGAATTGCCCGTGGCAGTAGCCGTGTTGGCGTACTGGCCAGCGGCAGCAGGACCCGATGCCTGGTAAAGCCAGGTCTCGGTGAGGTCCAGCTTGTTGTCCGTGTTGAGATCGCCATCGTTATAGCCGTCCGCCGGGCTGACGTCGACTGGGATTGGGTTGAAGTCGTCACCTGGGTTGCCCGGAGTGCCATTATCATCGATGACAACAATGTTGGTCAGGTTCACGCTGCCCGGATTGGTCACGATATAAGTCCAGGTTACCGTGTCACCAACCGGAATGTGTGGCCCGGTGGGCGAATTGTTATTGGTGCCATTGGTCATCTTTACGATGGTGATAGCCGGGCTAGTGGAGCCATCCATATCATCCTCTCCAATGGAGCCATCCTCCAGCGAGCCCATGAATGCGTGAACATCGAATGCACCCAGTTCTCCGCCCTGATTCGGGAGGCTATCGAAGTCCAGAATGGTGAACTCGAAATCTGGATCGCTGCCTGGGTTATAGTATACAGTGCCGATATGAGTTGCCAGTTGTGCACCAAAGAATAGTGCGTTCCCGGCGTATACATTCACCGAGAAATTAGAGATATCTCCATCAGCAGGTACACCGGCGATAACATCATCGGTTCCATCCTGGTCCAGGTCAAAGGACACAGAAACGCATTCAGTGCCACCAAGGTTGTCAACGTCTACGCCTCCACCATAGGTGGCTGTTGCGTCGTCACCATCGCTGTCAGCATCACCAACCGTATTGTAGCTGTTAACCCCTACGTACAGGATATCGGTGGCCGAGTCATACGTGAGGCGCACGTCTTTGATATCCCAACCACTACCGGGGGGTGTGTTGCCCGGCACAGTCAGTTCTTGGCCTCCCGGGTCGACAAACGTCAAGATATTCGGCCCTGTGAAGTCAGCCTCAACATCACCGGTGAACGTAGGAGGTTGTGCCAGCGCCGGTGCCGCCATGACTAGGGAAAGAGCCAGTGCCAGCGTGACCAGCAACCCTAAAACTATTTTTGGCCTTCTCAATTCTCTTTTCAATTATCTTTGCCTCCTTTCGCTATTTTGCGACCTATATTTTCCAAAATAAAAAGCATAATTGTTTTATGCTCTTGCACCTCTTCTCACCTGTATTTTCTTTCTCACTAAACAATTTTGAATTTCCTCACCTCCTTTTAATTCTTTCAGTTCCTTTTCTGTAAATACTCACAGTGAAAACTCAGGCAACTATGCTTAGGGTTATCAGAACAGCCAATCGCCCTATCGACATCAGGCATGACGGCTGAAGTTGTCACAGCTTCTTTCCCGCACTCGCTCATACCTGCCGTTGCAAAATTGTATGTTTTCAGGTCTGGAAAAGTTATATAAATTCGGGAGAAAGAATTACAAATTTGGGCCATTTTCTCCTCTCTCCCCTTTAAGCTCAAAAACAACAAAAGCCCTCCTCTGGCCAGTTTCGCCATTCCAGCGCTGCCGCCCAGATACCATTCACCCGGGCCATTTCTATGCACTCGCACTATCTCTTTTTTTGAACTCGTGTTCTTACTATACAACTATTGTATCACGCCTTACAACAATGTCAATAGCATTTTTTTAACACTGCTTCCAAAACCTAAGAAAAAACAGAGTTTTGGCGGAATTCCGGGCCAGATGGGCGCCGTTTATTTCAAGGCACAGGACTTATCTGAAGTAGTGACTGAAGGAATTTTCGCACAGGACGAATTTACTAGAGGAGGGGGCTGTTTTAAAATGTAGTGGAGGGAAAGGGATTTCACAATTATACAGAATGCTAGTCATTGAGAAAGGAGCTATAACATGAGCCGTGCCGATAGATTTTACTTATTCGTAACTGTCTTCCTGCTCGTCGCCGCAATAGCTGGCGGCATCATGCTGGCTGTGCAGCACAGCCGAAATCAGCCTGTGGAAATCGTTTTATCTCAAACAGAGCCTCCGCAGCAAAGTGGCGAGGTTTACATCGGCGGCGCTGTGGCTAACCCCGGCATATATGGTTTGGTGGAAGGTGATACCTTGCAGACGCTGTTTTTCGATGCTGGGATTGAACCCGATGCCGACCTCAGTCATATCGAGATTTATATTCCTCGTGAAGGCGAAGCTGAACTCCCCCAGAAGATAGACATCAACCGAGCCGAACCCTGGCTTCTCGAAGCCCTGCCCGGGATAGGTGAAGTACTAGCTCAAGGGATTGTAGATTACCGCAGTGAAAAGGGCCCTTTCAAAAGAATCGAGGACTTGCTCAAGGTCAGCGGCATCGGCGAAGCGACATTTGAGAAGATAAAAGATTACATAACCGTGTCAGACTAGGAAGCCTTCTCCAAATCCGCTGGCTGGGCTCCGCCAATCGTTACTGAAGTGTAGTATTGTTCATACTTCTTTGGCTGGAACGGCGCTCAGGGTTTCGACAATATAGTCTGTCTCAAATGCTATGTCCAGCACAAAGCTCATAGCCGTCTTGGGGTTGGGTGCTTCAAAAACAACTACGCCATCATATCGCCCAAAGGTAACATAAACATCATGGAGTGTGATTCCCTTCGGAGCTTCGAGCTTTTTCAAATAGTCGACAGCCTCTTTACCTACTCCTCTCGGTGATAGCAGACTCATGAATAACATAGCTGACCTCCTTCTTAATGCTCACAGAATCTTCAACATAATTCATTTTACCACAAAGATAAGCTATAGCAATCTGAAAAATTTGTGACATAAAAGTCATCACGAGCCCCCTCCTCTTTTTGTCATTGCGAGGAGCATGGCGGTTGCGAGGCGAAGCCGAAGCAAACTCAACGAGATTCCTCGCTTACGCTCGGAACAGGCTCCGCAATCCCCTGAGATTGCCACGCTCCGACAAGTTGGGGCTCGCAATGACAGGCAAGATTGGGGCAGGGTCTACAGGGCACTCACGGCTAATCTTCCCAAGGAGAGTTCTTTATTTTACGCAGTGCTTGTTGGGCAGCCTTTAAATTTCTTGGGCTGTGGGGTATTGGGGCTAGAGATTGCCGCACAGCTTTCCAGTGCTGGCAACGACAATATAAGTGCACCCTCGCCCTTATGGGCGGAGGTGCGGGGGAAGTTCAATTCAGGTCCCAGCCGCCGACATCGCACTCCCCGTATTCGTTCCATCCCACGGCGACCACGGTGCCGTTGGACTTCAGCCCCACCGTGTGCTCCCAGCCTGCGGAGACCTGGATGATACCCGTCCAGCCACCAACATTACACTGCCCGTGGTAGTTATATCCCACGGCGACCACGGTGCCGTTGGACTTATGCCCCACCGTGTGAGTATCGCCTGCGGCGACATGGATGATGCCCGTCCAGCCACTGACATCGCACTGCCCCCAGTAGTTGTTTCCCGTGGCGACCACGGTGCCGTTGGACTTCAGCCCCACTGCGTGAGCATCGCCTGCGGCGACCTGGATGATGCCCGTCCAGCCGCTGACATCGCGCTGCCCCCAGTAGTTGTCTCCCGTGGCGACCACGGTGCCGTCGGACTTAAGCCCCACCGTATGACACCCGTCTGCGGCGACCTGGATGATGTTGGTCCAGCTGCCGACATCGCGTTGTCCGTAGCTGTTGTCTCCCACGGCGACCACGGTGCCGTTGGACCTAAGCCCCACCGTATGATATCCGCCTGCGGTGACCTGGATGATGTTTGTCCAGCTGCCGACATTGCGCTGCCCGTAGCTGTTGTCTCCCGTGGCGACCACGGTGCCGTCGGACTTAAGCCCCACCGTATGACACCCGTCTGCGGCGACCTGGACGATGTTTGTCCAGCTACCAACATTGCGCTGCCCGTAGCTGTTGTCTCCCACGGCGACCACGGTGCCGTCGGACTTGAGCCCCACCGTGTGCAAGTCGCCGGCAGCGACCATAACGTTGACCCCCTCAAAGTCAAAGTAGGCGGTGATACTCTTATTCGAGTTCATGGTGATGGTAATGGGGTTTTGACTGCCGCTGGCATCTCCTCCCCAGTTGCTGAAGTTATAGCCAGAGGCGGGCGTCGCCGTAAGGGTTACCTGGCTTCCTGCGGCATAAGTTCCCCCGGCAGGACTAACACTGCCGCCTCCTGAGGGACTAACACTGGTGGTAAGAGTATACCAAACGGTGGTGAAGTAGGCGGTGATACTCTTATTCGAGTTCATGGTGATGGTAATGGGGTTTTGACTGCCGCTGGCATCTCCTCCCCAGTTGCTGAAGCCATAGCCAGAGGCGGGCATCGCCGTAAGGGTTACCTGGCTTCCTGCGGCATAAGTTCCCCCGGTAGGACTAACACTGCCGCCTCCTGAGGGACTAACACTGGTGGTAAGAGTATAGTATGTCACCCCTGTCTCTTCAAAGTTAGCCGTGATGTAATAGTTGTCATTCATGGTAATCGTGGTTGAAGCAGCATTGACATTGGCAATGGTGTCCTTATCGCCGGTCCACTTGTCAAACCGGTAGCCACTAAGTGGCGTCGCCACCAGGCTGACCACCGTCCCAGCATTGCGTGTGAAAGTCCCCTCACCAGGGGTGGTTACCGAGCCACCAGCAGAGCTGGAGATGGTCAGGATATACTGGACGGCCGGAATCACCTCAAAGTTAGCCGTGATTGAGTAGTCGGCATTCATGGTGATGGTGGTTGAAGCAGCGGTGACATTGGCAATGGTGTCCTTATCGCCGGTCCAGTTGACAAACCGGTAGCCACTAAGTGGAGTCGCCGCGAGGTTAATCATTGATCCCTCGGCGCAGGTAAAAGTCCCTTCTCCAGGCGTGGTTACCGAGCCACCCGCGTTACTGGTGATAGTGAGGCTACATTTTGGAGCAGCAGTAGCCTTGCAACCTACCATCACGGCAATTAAGGCTGCCACAATCAAGAGGCTGCTAATTCTTTTCACGCGTATCCCCTTCAAAGTACTATTGTATCACTAGCGAAGAAAGTGTCAATGGCCCTTTTTATGGTGTCCGTCGATACCTGGTGCCCTCGCCAGTTGTCAACATCAGGATGCCTGAAGGCATAAACAGCAACAGCTATCAGCATTATCAAGCAGAATAGAATGTCTGGTCTAAGCAATGTCTATCCCCTCCCCAAATCCGCTGGCTGGGCCATCTAATCCAAATGATACACTCACTCAGCATTAAGGTCTAAATGAGCTGACTCGTTTTTAATGGCTTATCTTATATGTACAGGCCACTATGTTTCGCAAGCTATTCTCTATGTCCCCCAGTTCGGTGGCTATCTTCTCCAATGCCTTTATCAACTTCGCTGCTTGTTCTTGTGTCATTTGTTACCCCCTTAATTTCGCCCCAAATTCGCTGGCTGAACCACCCGCCAGCCAAGAAATACATTCTACTCCTAATTATACCACTTGCCAGCTCGGTGAAGTTTGAGGATAGCTTGGCTCTAAATCGAATCGGAGCCATCTGTGCTGCCTCGCCGCTTTTTTGCTTATGTAGCCAGTGTCACCGAGACCAGCACCAGCAAGCCTACTATGGCTGCCTTCTCGGCCAGAGTGGCATGTAAAATGCCGTCCTACAACTGGGCGAGATTCTTCGCCCCGATTTGTCGGGGCAATGGGTTTTCCTTTAAAGAAGTGAAAGCTGGCTGACTTTCTCATTCCGGTAACTCCCATGGTAAGTTATTATCACTAAACATACCATGAGTGTTACCCATGTATCTCAGCCTCCGGAGCCACATCCGACGAAGTTAGCTGTTATGGAGTAATCTCCGTTCATGGTGATGGTTGTTAAGAAGCAATTGACAGTCTCGATCGACGCCACATCGCCGGTCCATTTGACAAAAAAGTAGCCGAGAAGCGGCCTAGCCACCAGTCTCACCACTTTTCCCTCGTTATAGGTAAAAGTCCCCTCTCCAGGGGTAGTTACCACCCCTCCACAGGTGCTATCGATAGTGAGGTTGTATTGAACAGGAGCACATCCTACCATCCCGACAACTAAGGCTACCGCAACCAAAAAGATGCCAACTCTTGCCATGGATATGAGCCTCAGAGAGTCATTGTATCACAAGCGAGAGAACCGTCACTATGCTTCTTTGTGGTGTCGGTCGATACCTAGTATCCTCGCCAGTCGTCAATATCAGGATGCCTGAAGGCGTAAACAGCGACTACTATTAGCGTTATCAAACAGAATAGAATGGTTGGTCTAAGCAATTCCTATTCCCTCCAAATCCGCTGGCTGGGCTACTCGTCAAGCCAACCGCTGAAACCTCGATGGGCTGTGATATATCGGGAACTGTTTCACTCTCGCCGACAGCTAATTCAAACTGCTGCTCACCGCAACATCCAATCGCCGACATCGCACTGCCCGTGGAAGTTCAATCCCACGGCGACCACGGTGCCGTCGGACTTAAGCCCCACCGTGTTTACCACGCCCCCGGCGACCTGGATGATGTCTGTCCAGCCGGTGACATCGCACTGCCGATACCAGTTGAATCCCACGGCGACCGCAGTGCCGTCGGACTTAAGCCCCACCGTGTGAGGGCCGCCTGCGGCGACCTGGACAATGTCCGTCCAGCCGCCGACACCGCACTGCCCGTCGCCCTTGTCTCCCACGGCGACCACGGTGCCGTCGGACTTAAGCCCCACCGTGTGATAGTCGCCTGCGGCGACCTGGGTGATGTCCGTCCAGCTGGCGACATCGCACTGCCCGTCGGCGTTGTCTCCCACGGCGACCACAGTGCCGTCGGACTTAAGCCCCACCGTGTGATAGTCGCCTGCGGCGACCTGGGTGATGTCCGTCCAGCTGGCGACATCACACTGCCCGTGGAAGTTCAATCCCACGGCGACCACGGTGCCGTCGGACTTAAGCCCCACCGTGTGATGGCCGCCTGCGGCGACCTGGGTGATGTCCATCCAGCTGGCAACATCGCACTGCCCATCGGCGTTGTCTCCCACGGCGACTACAGTGCCGTCGGACTTAAGCCCCACCGTGTGATATAAGCCTGCGGCGACCTGGGTAATGTGCGTCCAGCCGGTGACATCGCACTGCCCGTCGGTGTTCTCTCCCACGGCGACCACGGTGCCGTCGGACTTAAGCCCCACCGTGTGATATAAGCCTGCGGCGACCACTTGGGTGTATTCCGATCCTTCCCCAAAATTAGCTGTGATGGTGTAGTTGTCGTTCATGGTTATGGTGGTGGCGGCATTATTAACACCGGCGATGGTGCCCACATCGCCAGTCCAGTTGGCAAAGTGGTAGCCCTCCTCAGCCTCGACTACTAGGTTGACTACTGCTCCCTCGTCATAGGTAAAAGTCCCCTCGCCAGGGGTGATTACCGACCCTCCGCTTGTGCTATTTACTGCCAGATTATATCCCAGCAGTGCAAAGTTAGCGGTCACGCTCTTAGCTCCATCCATGGTGATGGTGGTCGTGGCAGAGTCGGAGCTGGCGATGGTGTCGATATCACCTGCCCAGTTGACAAACCGGTAGCCACTAGCTGGGGTCGCCACGAGGCTAACCACTGATCCTTCGCCGTAGGTAAAAGTCCCTTCTCCAGGGGTTGCTACCTTTCCGCCTTCGGTGCTGGACATGGTGAGATCGTACTGAACAAGAACGCAGCCTACCATCCCAGCAATTAAGGCTACCATAACCAAAAAGATGCTAACTATTTTCATGGATATGAGCCTCAGAGAATCATTGTATCACAAGCGAAAGAACCGTCACTATGCCTCTTTGTGGTGTCGGTCGATACCTAGTGCCTTCGCCAGTCGTCAATATCAGGATGACTGAAGGCGTAAACAGCGACTACTATTAGCATTATCAAACAGAATAGAATGGTTGGTCTAAGCAATTCCTATTCCCTCCAAATCCGCTGGCTGGGCTACCCATTGACCAAAGGTGTGGTTTGCCAACTAATTGTAATTATAGCACTTGCTGAGGGATTACTCGATTCGGTTTGGCTGGTAGTTAGCTCGTTATCAGGCGTGTTGGCGGATGAATTCGCCAATCCTGTCAATTGCCTGCTCCCCTTCCGGGAGTATGGCAGCAAGCGAATGCCACATATGGATCATATCATCCCACGGCTCTAGAATGACATCCACGCCAGCGGCTCGTGCACGGTCAGCCAAGCGTGTGGCATCATCGAATAGCACTTCTGCAGTTCCTACCTGAATCAACAGCGGGGGTAAACCCGTCAGGTCTGCATATAGGGGAGACGCTAAGGGCGTACGAGGGTCGGTGTCCCCAAGGTAAGCCTTCGCCCACATCAGTGTACTATCTCTAGTTAGTACAGGATCTATCTCCGCCTTAGTAACCATAGATTCCCCTAGGCATTCCAGGTCCACCCATGGTGAGAGACAGATCCCTGCCCGTGGTAGTGATTCACCCGCATCTCGTAATGCCACGAGTGTTGCCACAGTCAGACCTCCGCCAGCGGATTCGCCGGCAATTACCAGTCGAGCAGGATCTACCCCAACAGAAAGGAGCCAGCGGCAGGCTGCTGTGGAGTCGTCCACTGCCGCTGGGAACGGGTTCTCTGGGGCAAGCCGGTAGTCGAGGATGAGGACTCTAGCACTTGCCGCTCGCGACAACCGAGAAACCACCTCACGGTGTGTATTGATTGAACCCATTACATAACCACCGCCATGGAGGTAGCAGATAACCCGTTCAGCCACTACACCGGGAGTAGTAATCCACTCGGCGGGAACACCTCCTGCATCGACCGGGTCACAACGTACGTCCGTTGGAAGTTGGAACTGCGTGAAGATAACCTCCATTTGGGCACGCTGTTCCTCGATACTGAGGTCTGCCATCTTGGGGCCCGATCTCAATGTGTCGATAATCATCTGAAGTTCGTTGCTTGCCATGAGCTTTCCTCCTTTCCAAATCCATTGGTTGGGCTACCAGCCAGCCAAAGCATACACCCTAATCCTATTATACCACTTGCTAGGTCGGCGAAGTTTGAGGATAACTTGACGTCACAGAGGTTACTAGGGCACGCTATACTCAAGATGACGAATAGGCATTGCCAGGCCCTGGGATCTTATGATGTCCTTGAAGCTCGCAAGAGATGTTCTTGAATAGACAAGCTGAGCAAGTAGTGTTCTACCACTTCACCGCATCAAGATCAAGGCCACAACTATTCCAACTACTAATAGGACTACCCCGGCAGCGATTGAGCCAATCATAATCCTTTTCTGTTTCTGAGTTAGTTCAGACAATGGTTTTTGTCTTCTGCCAACAACAAGGCCAATAGCAAGGCCGGTGGCTACACCTAGTGCATAATAAACTCCCCAATCACTCATTACTATGTTCTCCTTTCATGTCGCGTTGGGACACGATTTTCACAGTAGTTTGCAGCTGTCGTGGTGCCTCTCGACTATACCATTATACCATCAACCAAACTCAACTACTGCGTCGGTGAAGTTTGAGAATGGTTTGAGGCTTTGTCTCCAAATCCGTTGGCTGGGCTTGCTGCTATTCGCCTCTAGGCTGAGCAAGCCTCACCCTGATTGCGTGGAGGCGACCGTTGGGGTCCCGTGTAACCTCAAATTCCACTTTTTGCCCTTCTCTAAGGGAACCATAGTCCACCCCTTGAAGCTGGTTGCGGCCAAAGAAGAGCTCTTCTTCCCGCTCTGTCTTGATGAACCCAAAACCACGGTCTGCAATTAGCCGTTTTATTGTGCCCTTTTGCATGACCCTCTCCAAATCCGCTGGCTGGGCTACGTTCATTTTATTCCCTTGCTATCTGTAGAGCAAGAATGAAACAGAATCCGCTCAAGATTGCAAATAAATCGACTCTTATCTCATCACTTCTTCGGGCCCTTCCGAAGATATTCAGAGGCGTTCTTCCGCGCTTTCTTTCCTGTCTTTTTGGCTGCTTTCTTCTGAGCCATCCGTCTCCTAGTAAACGCAATTCCCTTTGCGACATTATAGCAGCTTGGTAGACGACACACAAGAAACACAAGGTTTGAGGATGGCTCGAGGCTTTATCGGAAGAAGGAATAGGCCTTTGTCTCCTCAGTTCGCTTACCTACCGCCATCCTTTGATAAAAAGGGTAATACCCCCAGCTATCAAGGCTATACCTATGATGAAACCAATCGGTCCCTGGAATAGAAGACCGATTGCGGACCTAAACATGAAGATACCAAGTATCATTAGAATTATTCCACCGAAGACTTTCAGTAAGGTACCCATAATTCGCTCTACATTGGAATGGTAGAAGGTCAACACTCTCAAAAAGTCATTCTCCAAATCCGCTGGCTGAACCACCCGCCAGCCAAAGAAATACATCCTAATCCTAATTATACCACTCACAGAACCTTCAATATAATTCCATTTTATCACAGAGATAAGCTAATTATAGTTAACCCCAAAAATTCGTATAATTCTCCCTCCCCTGGCGGGAGGGAGATTAGAGGGAGGGGGGATACACCCTCACCTTAATCCTCTCCCATCGAGAGAGAGGATTCTACACGGAATTATGGGAAAGACTACACATCTATCCTTGATGCAAGGCAAACTGGTAAACTAGGTCACAACATAGTCGTACGGGATTGAGGGCTCTTGCATGTGGCTTCTCTATGTTAGCTGTGCCTGGGTAGCCGGGATATTCCTGGGGTCAAAGATTAGCCCGCCTTTGCTTGCCCTCGCCTTCGGACTTATCCCTTTCGCACTTATACCCTTCCTCCCCAGCAGCAGGAAGACCTTAATAATAGCCGGGTTATGTCTTTTTGCCCTTGTCGGCGGCGGACTTCACTTCCCCTCAAGTTTGCCTCCAGTAGACGAGCATTCCCTCTGTTTCTACAACGATAAAGGAACCGTAGAGATCCAAGGCATGGCGGCAGAGGAGCCTGACATCCGGGATAGATATTGCCTGCTGACATTCTCCGCCAGCGAAATAATCGTAAATGGCGAAGGGAAAGAAGTATCGGGCACCGCCTTAATTCGAGTACCACGATACCCCACCTACCGTTATGGGGATGTCCTTAAAATAACGGGAGGGCTGGAGACGCCTCTCCAGTTTGAAGACTTTGACTACAAAAGCTACCTGGCTCGCCAGGGAATTTATTCGGTCATCTATTATCCCGGTGTGGAGATTCTAGACCGTGGTCAGGGCGTGAAACCTTTGCAGTGGATTTATTCTTTGAGGGAACGGCTCTCTACTTCCTTAGCCAGAGCCTTGCCTGAGCCACAAGGTTCGCTGGCTCAGGCTATTTTGCTGGGCTTGAGAGGCAACATACCTGATTCCCTTTACCAAGCCTTTTCCAGGACGGGGACAGCACACCTGCTAGCTATCTCCGGCCTACATACCAGCATCATTATTGCCATGCTCCTCAGCTTTGGCATCCTGGTTTTTGGCAGGCGGCGTTCCATATATATCTGGCTGACTCTTGCGCTTATGTGGCTCTATGCCATGCTTGCCGGGATGCATCCGCCGATAATTCGGGCGGCAATCATGGGAAGCCTGTTTTTGATAGCTGAATATCTGGGGAGGCAGCGAAGCGCCATCATTGCCTTGGCGTTCGCTGCCGCAGTGATGGTGGGGGTCCAACCTCATCTCTTGTGGAGCGTCTCTTTTCAACTCAGCTTTCTAGCCATGGCCGGGCTTATTCTCCTCTATCCTCACTTCCAGGCGTGGGGAAGAAAGGGTGTTGCTTCCTTATTTAGAGCTAGGGAAAAGATTGTGGCCGCAGGCAGTATGATAACCGACGGCTTTGCCGTAACCCTGGCAGCTATCGTGGCAGTCGGGCCGCTTATAGCCTATAACTTTGGCGTAGTCTCCCTGGTTGCCTTGCCGGCAACCTTCTTCTCCCTGCCGGCTTTGCCCTTTATCATAGTCACAGCAGCTCTAGTCGCCTTCGTCGGACTTCTTGCTTCGCTTGCGGCTCAAATACTCGGCTGGCTGGCCTGGCTTTTTCTCAGCTACCTCGTTTTTCTAGTTCGAGGCTTTGATGCCCTGCCCTACTCTTCATTGGCGGTGGCTAGTGTTCCCAGCTGGCATATCTGGGGGTACTATGTCATATTAGCGGGAGTTATAGCATTCCTCAACCACCGAACCCAGTTGGCTGATTTTTCCTCCACGCTGACTTCAGGAATAAAGAAAGTCGCTGAAGGCATGCCTAAACCTCGCCTCGGCTTTCCTACGAAATGGCTTATCCTTCCTCTTTTGGTAGTAGCTATCCTGGTGTGGTCTGTGGCTCTGACCACGCCTGATGACAAGCTTCATGTGAGTTTCCTTGATGTAGGACAAGGAGATGCCATCCTGATCCAGACGCCCAATGGCCAGGACATACTCATTGATGGCGGTCCTGACCCCCAGAAAATTAATTTGGAGTTGAGCAAGAAGCTCCCCTTCTGGGATAGGACGATAGACCTCGTGGTCTGCACTCAACCTCACGCCGACCATGTCACAGGTCTAGTAGAGGTCCTTCAGAGGTATAAAGTGAAGCAGGTGCTTGAGCCTGGAGTACCCTATGATTCAGCTATCTATCAGGAATGGCTCAGGCTTGTTGAGGATAAAGGAATCGAATATAACATAGCTCGGGCCGGACAGGAGATTGATTTGGGCAGCGGAATCAAGATGGAAATACTAAATCCACCAGCGAGCTTATGGGAGGGGACCAGCCATGATGTAGATAACAATGGAGTGGTTCTGAGGCTAAGTTGGGGCCAGGTTAGTTTTCTGTTTACTGCTGACATACGGGAAGAGGCTGAATTCGAGCTTATCGGGCAGCGAGCCAATTTGAAAAGCACTGTGCTTAAAGTAGCCCATCATGGCAGCAAGACCTCTACCACCTCGCAGTTTCTGGCCGCGGTCGATCCTGAGGTGGCGGTGATTTCGGTAGGGGCAGACAACCCCTTTGGCCATCCCAGCCCTGAGGTGGTAGAGAGATTGATTGACAGGGTGGGTGAGGACAATGTTTATCGCACAGATGAGGATGGCACCATCGAGTTTATTACCGATGGTGAGAGGCTGTGGCTAAGATTTACCAGGAGTGAAGAGTTGCAACCCTCCCTGACCGCGTCCGCCGCTCACTCCAGGTGAGCCGTATTGCGATGGTAGAAATAGGCAGGGATCCAATCCCGAACGGCACCTAGCTTTCTCCTAAATCCCGTTGGCAGCCCGAGATATGAGATAAATATCCATAGATAATAGACTCGCCGCAGCAGCCCGGCAGCAAAACCATCGAAGACACGATTCCCCAACTGAGCCACCGTCACATTCCTGCCCATATATATTACCTGCCCCTTAAACTTGTAACGGAAGGGACGCTGGTCCTCACCTCGCATGGTGCGGACGATATTCCTGGCACAGGCTGGACCCTGTCGCCCAGCTACCTGCTGGGTTGGGGGATAGGGTACCGAGCCATTCTCCTGTAATGAATAAGCGCAATCCCCGAGTACGTAGACTCCAGGTGACTCAGGGACTTCCAGATACTGATTCACCACGATGCGCCCACCCTTCGCCTTCTCGAAAGGCAGCGATTCCACAACAGCCACCGGCTTCACCCCCGCAACCCAAATAACCGTGCGAGTCGATATAGTCTGCCCGTCAGCAGTTTGAATACCACCTGACCAGACCTTGGTAATACGAGTTTTCAATAACACCTCAATTCCTCGAGAGCGCAGCCGGCTGATAGCCAGTTCCGACATTTTAGCCTTCATGCCAGATAAGAGAGCATCTTGTGCCTCGACCAGGAGCACTCGAACCTGAGGCGTCAGAGAAGGGTAGTTCCGTACCAGCGCCTTGCGCAGGAAGTCCTGAATAGCCGCCGCCAGTTCTATCCCGGTGGGCCCACCTCCCACCACCACAAAGGTGAGTAGCTCACGCCGGCGTTGTTCATCTCCTTCCCGCAATGCCGCTTCGTAGTTGTCCAAAATGTGATTGTGGATGCTGACAGCATCTCTCAAGGATTTCAAGATTAGCGAATTTTCCTCGATATCGGCCATCCCAAAAAAATTGGTAGTGCTGCCCAAAGCCACCACTAGATAGTCCCACTCCAGCTCTCCATCATCGGTGCTGACCACCTTCCTCTCCACATCTATGCCCTGCACCCGGCTCTGCTTGAACTTAACCGGTCCCGTAGCACCCTTTCTTCTCAGCAGGGCATGCAAGGGGAAAGAGATATGACTGGGCTCAACGCTCCCGCTAACTACATGCCATATAAAGGGCAGGGGATGATGATAATCCCGCTGGTCCACCAGTGTTACCTCCAGCCCCGGTGCATCAGCGGAGGCTTTCTTCAACTCCAGTGCAGCGCCAATCCCCGCCGCGCCCGCGCCCAGGATAAGCACTCTTTTCTTGTCTCCACCCACGGCTATCTCACACTAAAGGAACTTTTGCTCGTTTTAGTAAGGTTAACGCTAGTTTATCCAGATGTCAATGATAATATTAGGAGACTGTTTACTAGTTACCGCGTGTCATTGCGAGGCGTCCCGAGCGCAAGCGAGGGAACTCGCCAGAGCAACCGTGGAACATTAACGTATGTATTTTATGCGGGTTGCCTGAATCGCTTAATTGGAGTATTCTTCTAAACGGGAACCATAGCTCAGCCGATTAGGGCACAGGTAGCAAGACATCGAGGGTTAACCATGGTTGATTTAGATAATGCCTCCGTTTACCGGCAATTTGATAAGTCAGGAATGCTTAATCACCTGCACGGGTTTCCTGAGCAATGCCAGAAAGCCTGGGAAAAGGTCCTGAAGTTTGAGCTCCCTCGCGAATATACCAAAATATCTAATGTCGTTATCGTTGGGATGGGTGGCTCCGCTATCGGCGGCGATATTGCGCGGCGGCTTGCTCTGGCTGAAAGCAAATTGCCTGTTTGGGTACACCGGGACTATGGTCTGCCGGCATTTGTTGACGCGAGTACCCTGGTCATCGCCTCAAGCTATTCAGGGAATACCGAAGAAACCCTCTCTGCGTTCACCGAATCGCTAAGGACCCCGGCCAGAAAGCTGGTCATCACCTCAGGCGGCAAACTTAAGCATTTAGCCGAAAATGAAGGCATTCCTGCTTTCGTGGTGGACTACCAGGCGCCTCCCAGGGCTGCCTTCTCCCACAGTTTTGTTCCTCTGGTGGGCATTTTTCAAAAGATTGGTTTGCTTGGAGATAAGTCGGCAGATTTGCAAGAGGCGGTGGAAATTCTGAACAAACTGTCAACAGACTTCATTGAAACCAGGCCCCTTGCTTCCAATCCCGCAAAGCAACTGGCAGCCAGGCTGTGGGGACATGTAGCAGTCGTTTACGGAGCAGAGATGCTTTCAGAAGTGGCCCAGCGATGGAAGTCGCAATTTAACGAGAACAGCAAGGCCTGGGCCTTCTTTGAAAGTTTCCCTGAACTCAATCATAATGCTGCAGCGGGCTACGAATTCCCGCTCGAGGCGAAGGAAGGTATATTCGTGCTTATGCTGCGCTCATCTTCGCTCCGTCCCCGGAGCTTGCTTCGCTACGAGGCTACCGCTAAATTGCTGGCCAAAGCGGGAATCGTTAATGAATTCGCGGAGGCCAGAGGGGAAAGCGCCTTAGCTCAGGTGATGAGTCTGGTTCTTCTGGGCGATTATTCCAGTTTCTATCTGGCAATGCTAAACGAGGTTGACCCAACATCTATAGATGCGATAAACTTTATAAAGCAGTATCTCGCGCAGTCTGCTATTTCGAGTAATTTAGATTTCTTGAAAGGGCCTAAAACTAAATAAAAGGGACTTTATTCTCAATTGCCGGATTGAAAACGAGGGCTTCGCTGCCGGGCTGCTGCGGCGATTCTTTTATCTATGGGTAATGCTAAACAGGGTTGACCCGGCCCCTATAGATGCGATAAACTCTATAAAGAAGTACATCGCGCGTTCCACTATTTCGAGTGATTAGGGTAGAGATCTAAGAGCATAGTTTGTCGGGAAGATGTGTGGGCAAGCCAACAAGCACAGCAGTGGGGTGGCTGGGTGAAAGCTTTAATCTTAGCTGCCGGCAAAGGCACAAGACTTAAGCCGCTAACTAACACTATCCCGAAGCACCTCCTACCAGTGGGCAATAAGCCGATTTTATTTCATGTGCTGGACTATATAAAAGAAGCTGGCATCAAAGATATCGGCATCGTTGTATCTCCAGACTCCGGCCCTTACATAGAGGAGGCCATAGGTGCTGGCTCAGAGTGGGGAGGAAAGATTACATTCATCGTCCAGCCTGAACCCCTGGGGCTGGCGCACGCTGTCAAGGTAGCCCAGGGCTTCCTCGGCGATTCACCTTTTCTCATGTTCCTGGGCGACAACCTCATCCAGGAAGGCGTCAAAGATTTCCTGGGCGAGTTCCACGCTTCCAACTCCGACGCCAGCATTCTCCTCAAGGAAGTGGCCGACCCCAAGGCTTTTGGCGTAGCTGAGCTCGACTCTTCAGGAAGAGTGGTACATCTGGTAGAAAAGCCCAAGAAACCCAGGAGCAACCTGGCCATAATCGGAGTTTACCTTTTCACCGCTGAGATTCACAAAGCTATAGCTCAGACAAAGCCTTCCTGGCGGGGGGAGCTGGAGATAACCGACGCCATCCAGAAGCTTCTGGAGATGGGAAAGAGGATTAGAAGCCACCTTCTCCGGGGTTGGTGGCTTGACATCGGCAGCAATGATGGGCTCATTGAGGCTAATCGTGTTGTTCTTGATGCCTTCTTGAAGCGGGACATTAAAGGGGAAGTGGATTCGCAAAGCCGCATCGTCGGCAGAGTCCAAATCGAGGAGGGAACAAAATTAGAAAGCAGCCGTGTTCAAGGTCCGGTATTTATCGCGGCAAATTGCCGGATAAAAAATTCCCTTATCCAACCTTTCACCAACATCGGGGCCGGGACAGTGGTCGAGGATTCATCCCTGGAGCATTCGGTAATACTGGAGAATTGCCAAATTTTGAAAATCAAGCACCTGGCTGATAGTGTCGTTGGTAGAAATACGGTATTAGCCGGACAGGGGAAAAGCCCTGAGAAGATAAGGCTGTTCGTAGGTGATGATTGCAAAGTGGAATTGGAGTAGAAAATCATGCAGAGGTTGTTGATTGTTTCAAATAGGCTGCCTCTCACTATTCAGGAGAGGAAAGGCGATTTGCACATTGAGCCCAGTGTTGGTGGCCTGGCTACAGGTCTAAGCTCGTGGTACAAATCCCGCACCAGCGTCTGGATAGGATGGGCGGGGATAGGCCGGAAACAAATAAAAGGGGAAAAAGATATCATGGCGAGATTGCTGTCTGAAAACTGCCACCCTGTTTCTCTCTCACAGCCCGATGTCGAAGCCTACTACCACGGGTTCTGTAACAGAACTATCTGGCCCCTTTTTCACTACTTCCCCCTCTACGCGGAATACAGCGAAGATTTCTGGCAGGCTTATGAACGAGTCAACACAGCTTTCGCCAACGTAGTCGCTGGAATTGCCAGGCCTAATGATATTATCTGGATACACGATTATCACTTAATGCTCCTCCCCAAGCTCTTAAGAGAAAGGTTGCCAAAGGCAACAATGGGTTTCTTCCTCCACATCCCTTTTCCGTCTTTTGAAATATTTCGCTTGTTACCATGGCGTAAACAAATTCTGGAAGGACTTTTAGGCGCAGACCTCGCAGGTTTTCACACCTATGACTACACCGGGCACTTCTTGGACAGCGTGCATCGTCTATTGGGTTACGAAGTGGCTATGGGGCAGACCACTGTAGCCGATCGGGTAGTGAGGGCAGATGCATTTCCCATGGGAATAAACTATGAACAATTCTCCAGCGTTGCCCAGGACCAAAAAGCGCAAGCAGAGAGAAAAAGGGTTCACAAAAAACTAGGAGATTGCCGGGTAATTCTTTCAGTGGACCGTCTGGATTACACCAAAGGCATCCCCCAGCGATTGGAGGCTTTCAGTTTGTTTCTGGACAGGAACCCAAAGTTCAAGAGGAAAGTGATTCTTGTTTTGCTGGTAGTCCCCTCACGCACAAGAATGGAACATTATATACAGTTGAAGAACCAGGTAGATGGACTTGTGGGCGAAATCAACGGAAAACATGGGACTATAGGCTGGATGCCAGTCTGGTATCTATACCGCTCTTTACCCTTCCACTCCCTCGCCGCCCTTTACAGTCTGGCTGATGTTGCCCTTGTTACCCCTCTCAGAGACGGGATGAATCTTGTAGCCAAAGAATACACGACAACCAAGACGGACGGGAAAGGGGTTTTAATACTTAGTGAGACTGCCGGAGCTGCTCAAGAGCTGGGGGAGGCGATTATAATAAATGCCAATAACCAGGAAGAGATTGCCCAGGCATTGGCAAAAGCCTTGGAAATGCCAGAACAAGAGCAAATAGAGCGCAACCGCATAATGCAGAAACGCCTGCGTCGTTACGACGTGGTACGATGGGCAAATGAATTTATGGATAAACTGCTTTCCACCAAGAAACTTCAACGGGAGATGGAAGAAAAGGCATTGACCTCTGAGATGCAGAGGAAATTAGCCAGCGATTTCCAAGAGAGCGATAAAGCATTACTCTTATTGGACTATGATGGCACACTTGTCCCTTTTTCACCCAAACCAGCGGAAGCAATGCCCGGAGGCAACCTCTTAAGATTGCTTGAAAAGCTTGCCAAGAATCCTCGAACCGAAGTAGTGCTCATAAGTGGACGCGATAAAGATACCATGGAGAGCTGGTTTGGCGGTCTCAATGTAGGATTGGTGGCTGAACATGGCGTGTGGATTAAAGAAAAGGGTGGAGGATGGGAGACGATAGAGACCCTGACAAGTGACTGGAAGGAAGAGGTGTATCCGATACTTGAGTCATGGGTGGATAGAACCCCGGGCTCCTTCATTGAAGAAAAAGAGTTCTCCCTTGTCTGGCATTACAGGAAAGCCAACCCCAGGCTAGGTGAGCTTCGAGCCCGGGAGTTGATGAACAATCTCTCAGATATAACTGCCAATTTAAACCTTCAAGTGTTGGAAGGAAGTAAGGTAGTGGAACTGAAAAACACCGACATAAACAAGGGGCGCGCAGCTTCGAGATGGATTTCGAGAGAGGGATGGGACTTTATATTGGCACTGGGCGATGATTGGACCGATGAGGATACTTTCAAGGTTCTCCCTTCTACAGCGTGGTCTATAAAGGTGGGGTTTGGTGCTTCGGCAGCTAGATTCAGCCTTAGTTCCCCAAGCAAAGCGACTTCTCTGTTAAGAAAAATGGTAAGAGGGCAGTGAAAGCTAGGTCAAAAATTGGACTCTCTTCCGCTTGCTCAAGTTGAACCAGGGATGAAAGCTGATTATGCATTCAGTACAGACTTCCTTATTGACAGCCCCATTTATAACCATGTTTATGGCCATGAGATAATCGGCAATCCGATCCGGAAGGAGAAAGTGCTGCTTCACATACTCTCTACCCCTTTTGCCCATCGCCTCAGCAGCCTTGGGTTTCTCCAGGAAATAGATTACCTTTTTTGCCGTCTTGCGTGGTGTCTGGTAAAAGTATCCGGTATCGCCGTCCCGAATCTGAAGGGGTATAGCTCCCACGTCAGCCGCTATCACCGGTTTGCCCTTCCACAATGCCTCAGTAATCACCAACCCGAAGCCTTCTCTGGTAGATGGCTGCATTATCACTCTGGCGGCCCGCTGGAGCGCGTTCACTTCTACCCAGTTCTCCAGACGGTCGTCCAGCGACAGATTTAGCACGTGGATGTCCTCGTCGTCCTTTGTGTCTTCATAAATTCGGGACAGAATTCTCTCTCCTTCCGGGTCATCGGCGGCCAAGCCACCTGCCAGTATAAGCTGGCATTTTCTTTCCTTCCTCACCCGGCGGTAGGTGGCAATAGTCCTGTCCATTCCCTTCCAGGGGTCAAATCGCCCAATCTGAGCAATGATTGGGATTTTGGGGTCTATGTGGTATTTAGTGAGAACCCTGTCTATCTCCTCCTGGCTCAATTCCCTGTTCTTCTCAGAAAGAGGGTCAATGAAAGGAGGGATTATGAACTTGGGCAACGGCCACCGTGAGATAATATATTGAGCCGCCGAAAATATGGTGGCATCATAGCGCCCAGCCCACTCGGTAAAGAAATCCCACAAACCAGGGTTGCCCTCTATAGTATCTTTATCAATATCTATATGGCATCTCCAGAGCCAGGTTTCCCCCGGTCTTCTGAGATAGTAATTCAAGCCCAGTGGCTGTGGGTCATGCACATCTATCACGTCAGGTTCGTAGTCAATAAGATTCTGCTTGGCACACTCCTCGAGGGTACATAGGTAAGTATGTTGACGCTCTGGACTGAAGGAGCCTGCCTTGCCCTGTAGTAAATTGTGTAGCTCCTTCGTGGACTCGAAATACTCCTTGGAACCACGAACAACCTTCCACTCAGTTTCTACACCCAGCATATTCAGGAACGGGACAGCGCTGTAAAGCATCTCAGCGACACCACCACCTTGAGCGCTAGCATTCAGGGTTAGCATTTTTAAGCCTTTCACCCGCTGAGCTACCTTCTGCAGTCTCTCCATTCTCTCCTCCCCCAAGATAGGGACATAAGCCTCCGGAGGAGACGTGGAGAAAGGGCAAAAGTCCTTTCTCTTACTGTAGACGGTCCCATCTGCCAGGACGGAAGAGATGCCTGCTTTCGTCATTTAAAATCCTCGCTTTACAAATTACACCAAACCGAAGCTACCTTACGACACATAATTGACTGATTTTATACCCAATAGCACACATTGGCAAGCCCTGCCTCACCAGAGTTAAATTCTGGAATAGCTGCCGAATGGTTATCGAGCCCCCGCTCCTATGGCAGCCCCATCAGGGATGAGTTTCAGGATTTCTTGCCTGGCTTTCTGCCGCTCCTCAACAATTCATTCAACTACAATGTAGCGGTCCTCTCCTGTCCCCAAGCCATGCCTCAAAGCTGTCATGACCTGGGGTAACTGCCAGGGGTCCGCCACAAGCTTGTTATTGGCCTCATAAGCCAGGAGCACTTTAATCGCTTCGACATCAATAGCCACAAGATCCCCGGAAGCAAGCACCACTTCAGGCTTCACCAATTGGCCCTTGGCAGGACCACCTGAAACGAAGGCCTTTCTGCCATCCACGATTATGAGATTTGGTTGCCAGCACAGGCTGATTTCCGCAATCTTTTGCTCCAGGTGGCGAGCGTGAAGAGCACGCCGTTCGCCAGGGTGCATAAATCCTACCGCAAGCTTCAGCGCCCCCGAAAATCGTGTTATATTATGGGTTTTTATGCAGGGCAGATATACTATCTTGTCAGCTTCATAGGCTGAGCGTGGCATGGAAACAGAGCTCAGATAGTCCCCATCAACCCTGACCCTTACCCAATCATCAGGCTTATCATCGAAAGCAATGAGCTCCACCCCCAAATCACGCGCTAATTCGAACATACCCAGTTTCCTGAACACCTTCCTGGTGGGTCTCCATACCCCTCCAGAGCTTTCGCCTATTGTAACTTTTGCTCCCGATTCTAAAAGGAGTTCGACTACGGCGCGCAGAAACGCCAGGTCGGTAGAGCCAGGATATGGGTCCTGGCTGTTAAAATTTGGCTTAAGCAGAACCCTGTCGCCCTTGTCTATAACCGGCTCAAGGGAACCCAGCAGCGCGATGGCACTATCAATAGCAGCCCTAATGTCTCCACCTGCCTTCACCTTAGCTACCAGAGCTTGGTCATTTCTGAGCCAGGGGTTGGCAGGGCGAGGCTTGGGGTCAACAAGCGGAATATCCCTGGGCGCCCTATCACTGAGGAAGTGATAAACCCCAACAAGCTTATCACCAAAATCCGTCATTTGTGTTCCCGCGTGCGAACGGCAACTTTTAAGTCCTGCCATGCTCATAACAAGTTCTTGGTTTTCAAATATTTGTGCATTTCAGCAGCCTCTAATTAGACCTCAGTACCTCCTCCAGCACCTCTGTCCATCTGTCCCCCAGGAGCCTGGTGTCTAACTTGATTTGTGTGGCGCCTATTTTAACTGCGGAATCAAGATATTTCCTTATAACTCCCCTTGCCCCTCTTATCTTAAGAGGGGAATTAACGGTCTGGGGCTTTATTACAATTTGCCTTCCCTGTGTGGAAATAGCGCTTACCTCGGCCCTCGCAGCCAGAACCTTGATTTTCACAATGTAAAGAAGATTTTCCACAGGCCGGGGCAAAGGACCGAATCTATCCTTGAATTCTTGAGCCACGTCCTCTACTTCCTCGACATGCTCCACCCTGGCCAGTCTGTGGTAAAGGCTTAATCTAGTATTTAGATTGGGAACATACTCTTCCGGTATGTGGGCGGCTAAGGGCAGGGCTATACTGGGCAATTCCTTCGCGTCCCTGGCAATGACACTCTTCCTCGCTTCGCCAGCCTGCTTTGCTTTCAACTCCTCCACTGCCTCAGCCAGCAACTGACAATAAAGGTCGAAGCCCAGGGCGGCGATATGCCCGCTCTGCTTGACACCCAAAAGATTGCCCGCTCCCCTAATTTCCAGGTCCTTCATAGCGATACCGAATCCCGAACCCAGTTCGGTAGCCTCGAAGATGGTCCTGAGCCTCTTATAAGCCTGGGGGGTCAGCTGCTTCCCCTTGTCAAAGAAGAAATAAGCATAAGCCTGGTTGATACCGCGACCCACCCTACCTCTCAACTGATAAAGCTGAGCCAGGCCGAACCTGTCCGCCCGGTCAATAAGCAGCGTATTGACATTAGGCATGTCCAGACCTAACTGGATAATAGTGGTGGTCACCAGAATATCATACTTGCCAGCGATAAAATCTGTCATCACCTTTTCCAATTGCTCTTCAGGCATTCGCCCGTGAGCTATGGCTATTCGAGCTTCGGGCACTAAATCCTGTAATCTGCTGGCAGCCCAGGCAATGCTCTGAACGCGGTTATGGACAAAGAAGACCTGGCCATTCCTCTCCAGTTCACGCAATACCACCTGTCTGACCAGGGTGGCATCGTAAACCCCGACATAGGTCTGGACAGACAGGCGTTCTTCGGGAGGCGTTTCCACGATGCTCATATCCCTGATTCCGGTTAACGACATGTGTAGGGTGCGCGGGATAGGAGTAGCGCTGAGAGCCAGAGTATCCACTTCCCTCCTTATCTGCCTGAGGTTTTCCTTCTGCACCACGCCAAACTGTTGTTCCTCATCGATTATCACCACTCCCAGGTCTTTGAATGTGATGTCTTTTTGCAACAGGCGATGAGTGCCAATACATATATCCACAGTGCCATTGGCCAAACCTTCCAGTATTTCCCTTTCTTTTTCCGGCGGACAGAAGCGGCTCAGCATCTCCACTCTTAAGGGAAAAGTTTGCAACCTCTCAGTAAAGGTAATGAAATGCTGCTGAGCCAGCACGGTGGTCGGGACCAGAATAGCCACCTGTTTATTATCCATAACCACCTTAAAGGCAGCCCTCAATGCTATCTCGGTTTTGCCATAGCCCACGTCCCCACAGATGAGCCGGTCCATGGGCTTGGCTTTTTCCATGTCCTCTTTAACCGTCATGATTGCCTCAATCTGGTCCGGCGTTTCCATATAAGGAAATGATGCCTCTAGCTCCTGCTGCCATAGTGAATCTGCAGAGAAAGCGAAGCCCGGAGCTACTTCCCGGGCAGCATAAAGGTCAAGCAGCTCATGAGCAATTTCCGCCACTGATTCTTTAACCCTTTTCTTGGTCCTTTGCCATTCCGGGGTTCTCAAACGGCTCAAGTGTGGTGCCTGGTCGCCAGCACCGACCCGCCTGCCAAGCCCTGGCGGGCAGGTATAGCGGCTGACACGGTCTATCCGTTCAGTAGGCACATAGAGCTTGTCACCAGCGGCATACTCTAAAACAAGGTATTCTCTCTCCATTCCCTCGGAGGACATCCTGGCCAGACCGTGGAACTTGGCGATGCCATGGTCAACATGGACGACATAATCGCCGGGAGCTAACTGAGGAAGAAACCATTGGTGAGGTATTGGCCTCTTCTTGCCTGCTCGCGGCTGCTTCACAAAGCCGAAGAGCTCGGCATCAGTGATAAGGGTCAAACTGTCATCCAGTAGCCAGCCTCCGTCCAGTGAGCCCTGGAGCACGGTGATTGAACCGGGCGGAGGTATCTGCTCTATCTGTGATGCCGACGAAGTATGAATATCCTCTTTCTGGAGAAGTTCAGCCAAACGATTTGCCTGGTGGCTGACTACGAACACGCGCTGTCTTCGTTCCACCATCTGCTTGGCTGTTTTGAGAAACCTTTCCAGTTGGCTTCCATAGCTCTGGGCTCTGGTGAAGGGCAAAGCCTGTCCATAGCCCTGGGCGGCATCCCATGTTTCCAGCGCCAAAAAAAGAGCACTTTTCCTTCCTTTATCCCTTTCTTTCATCTGCGACTCTAATTCTTCCCAGGTGAGGTAAGGAGAGGGAAAGTCCTCAGGCAGCTCGCCTTTTCCCATCTTTGCGGCTCTTAATTCTTGAGTTTCCTCGTTTAGCCTGATGATGGTAAGTTCAATCCCTTCAGGGTCATCGAGAACAAGCAAGGCATCACCGCCAAGGTAATCAAATACGCTTCCATTAACCACCTCAGAGCTATCAGCTATTGGTATAAACTCTTTGGCCGGGGTGACAACCAACGAGGATACGGGGCTGGTTGAGCGTTGGCTTTCCGGGTCGAAGCACCTCAAGCTCTCTATCTGGTTGCCAAAGAACTCTATTCGAACTGGCAACTGGCTGCAAGGGGGAAAGACATCAATAATGCCACCCCGCTTGCTCATCTGCCCGGGCACCTCGACAACGTCCTCCACTTCATAGCCCATGCTTTGCCATCGGCGCAGTAGCTCCAGGGGCTCAGCAGCCATGCCCGGCTTCAGAATATGGCAAGCAGCCACAAAATCCCTTTGCGGGATGGTTTTACTCATGATTGCCAGGGCTGACGTCACTACCAAGGGAGCTTTATCGCTCTCTTCATAAAGGGCTAAGGTGGCTAATGCCCTCAACCTCTCCATCATCTGATAGCTGACAGTCGATAGCTGAGAACTATCATAAGGCAGGAAGTCGAGCTCAGGGAGACGATGCAACTCGGCCGAAGGTGAACACCAGGCTCGAAGCTGCTCATGAAGCTTTCTGGCACTCTCAGGCTGACCGGTCACCACCATGAGGGGCAAATTAAGCTCTTCGTAAAGAGCGGCAATCAAGTAGGCTTTGGCGGCATCAAGTATGGTTGCCTTATGCCCACCTTTTACTGTGGACAGCTCCCCCACCAATTGCCTGTAGGCAGGCATCTCTTGGAGCAAAGAAAGCAAACAGGAGAGATTCATCTGTTGTCCTTCGTTAGCCATTCAAGCATCATTATAGTGACCTCGATAAATCATTGCCAATTTGACCGGCAAGCCAAAGGTTCGCGCTGAATGCAAATCACAACCTTCTCAAACTACAGGCGCTCTGATGAGGAAGTGTAGTGGCGGACTCTATCTCCGCCTTACTTCGAAGGCGGATACCTACGCGATCGCATATATAGATTGCATCCTGAATTTGAAGGGGCAATTGACAGGTTATGGCCCGAACATCCCGACGGCCCCCGAAACTGTATCGTGGCTTGTTAACTCCCGAAGACTGATACGAGCGATGCCTGGGTGCTAATCATTATCACCCTGAACAAAACAAGCAATTGTGCAATCCCACCCCCAGGGTACTATAGTTTCGGCCTAACTGCCTGAATTCTAATAATAAACCGTCACACCTCTGGCCTGAAGCTCTGGTATGTATATGTTGATAGAATCGGAGCTCAGCGGATTAGCATTCAGCCAAATGGTATCGCCCGCGCCGAGTCCCTCATTCTGTACCAGCGGCGAAATATCGCTTATCTGGTTACCATCAAGGCAGAGCCACCACAGGTTCGTGAGGTTGGCCAGAGGCCAGATATCGCTTATCTGGTTATACCCAAGGCCGAGCTCTTCTAGTCGGTCAGGTTGGCAAGAGGCGATATATCGCTTATCTGGTTACCCCAAAGGTAGAGCTGAGTCAGATTGGTGAGATCGGCCAGAGGGGAGATATCACTTATCTGGCTATCGCAAAGGACAAGCGACGTCAGTCTGGTGAGGTCGACCAGAAGTGAGATATCGCTTATCTGGTGACCGCTAAGCCCGAGTTCAGTCAGCTCGGGGAGGTTGGCTAGCGGCGAGATATCGCTTATCTGGTTATCCTCAAGGTGGAGCTTTGTCAGGTTGGTGAGGTTGGCCAGAGGTGAGATATCGCTTATCTGGTTATCCAATAGCTCGAGACATGTCAGGTTGGTGAGGTTGGCCAGAGGTGAGATATCGCTTATCTCGTTGTGGCGAAGCTCGAGCCATGTCAAGTTGGTGAGATCGGCCAGAGGGGAGATATCACTTATCTGGCTATCGCAAAGGACAAGCGACGTCAATCTGGTGAGGTCGACCAGAAGTGAGATATCGCTTATCTGGTGACCGCTAAGCCCGAGTCCAGTCAGCTCGGTGAGGTTGGCTAGCAACGAGATATCGCTTATCTGGTTACTCTCCAGGTAGAGCCAGGTCAGGTTGGTGAGGTTGGACAGAAGAGAGATATCGCTTATCTGGTTATCCTCAAGGTGGAGCCCTGTCAGGTTGGTGAGGCTAGCCAGCGGCGAGATATCGCTTATCTGGTTATGCAAAAGGTAGAGCTCTGTCAGGTTGGTGAGGTTGGCCAGAGGCGAGATATTGCTTATCTGGTTATCCCAAAGGTTGAGGAACGTCAGGCTGGTGAGGTTGGCCAGAGGCAAGATGTCGCTTATCTGGTTCCACCTAAGGTCGAGGTCTGTCAGGCTAGTGCAGTACTCGAGCCCGGTGAGATCGGAGATATTCCTACGGTACGCATGAAAGGAGGTGAGGCCTTTCAAGTCTGAAGGGTAGAGGGGACGCTCGGGTATATAGATGGCTTCCCTTATGGCTGCCTCCAGGCTGGGGTCGGCGAAGGTCACCGCTTTTTCTTCCTCGAAGTTGGCTGTGATGGAATAGTGGTCGTTTATGGTGATGGTGGTCGAGGAGCCGTTTACATCGGCGATGGTATCGACATCACCGGTCCAATTGAGAAAGTGGTAGCCGACATCTGTGCGCACCGCCAGGCCGACCACCGTGCCCGCGCAGTGTGTAAAAACCCCTTCGCCAGGGGTGGTTACAGACCCCCCTTCCGTACTGGAGATGGTCAGGTCATATACCGCCACGAAGTTGGCCGTTATGGAGTAATCTCCGTTCATGGTAATGGTGGTTGTGGCATCCTCGACATCGGCAATGTCATCCACGTCGCCAGTCCAGTTGACAAATTTGTAGCCCTCATCAGCCTCGGCCACCAAGTTGACCACCTCACCCTCGTTATAGGTAAAAGTCCCATCTCCAGGGGTGATAACTGAGCCTCCAGCAGTACTGGTAATGGTGAGGTCGTACTCAACACCACCACAACTTACCATCCCGGCAATTAAGGCCACCATAATCAAAAAGATGCTAACCCTTGCCATGTAATGGCGTCTCCTCAAACTAAGTATTATCTTCATATCTAGACTCCTTGCTTTCTGTCTAGTTTTAATCCCTCATGGTGTACTACGGGAGCCAGTTCCACAGGTCCGTCATGGGGAACATGAAGTCTCCGGTAACCACGTAATTCGGCAGGTCATCCGTAATCCCGTCATATCCTACGGTTTCAAACGCCCCGGATTGCCACTGACCAATCTCACCAGTGTGGCAAAGGTAATCCAAATTTCCCCCACCGTAACCAGGAACCCCGTACATGCGGAACCAGCAGTCTCCCATAACCGTATCTGCCGGGTCATCCTCGAAAGCAGCAAGGGCGTCTCTTATCAGTTTCTGGTCAACGTATCCAACCCTCTCTACAGCCTCCAGCCACATCTCCAAGCCTGCCCAGTAGCAAGGAATTCCCCAATAATCCAGAGACAGAATGCCAGGGAAACCTGGTAGTAGACCTGATAGAGGATCGCCCTCATCATCATCAAACCGTTCCGCGATCAGATCATATACAGCTTGAATTTCCGCGTTTGTATCGTAAGCGGCAACCGTGAAAGATAGTATTCCGTCCACTATAGACGGGTCTCGAGAAGGGTCTGGTGGGTATGGTGGGTCGCCCCAGTAGTAAGGGTAAAACCCATAGTTGGCGCCCGGTCCGAATACCATAGCGGGTGGGTTGAAGTCTTGTGCCATGGATGCGCTGGTAATGCGTAGGACTTGGTCGGGATAGGCAAAACAGCAGAAGATGTCATAATTCGGGTCCGCCGGGTCCCCCAGAGCAGCTATAGCACCAAGAACTACCTCCTCTGTGTCCATCTCTGCAGGGTCATATGGAACTTCAACATCGTCAACGACGTCGAAGTTATCTTCGGCCACGCCGAGATACTCTTCGCCGTGCTCACCCCACATATGAACTACATACGCCTTCGGGGTTCTCCCTAGCTCAGCCTCGAGCATGTCAGACAGAACCGGCAACTGGTACCAGTCGGAATAGCTCAGGGGGATAAACACGTAGGGCCAACTAGCAAGTTTATCTGGATCGTTCCGGATGTAGGGTTCACCACCCTCGAAGGTCAGTAGTACTACCCCAGCCTCATTGGCGATAGGGGCTTGAGCGACAATACAATCGGTGCCAGCACCGCCAAACAGAAAGTGAACATCACCGTTGGCTATGTCGGCGCAAATTCCTGCCGTCACGTCCACTATGTCCCATGTCGCATAATTAATTTCGCGCCTATCTATTTCCAGAGGCACATAACAGTCCCCAGAGGCTGTGTCATATGCGCTTAGATGGACACCGCCCACGAGGTTGACTTGCTCAACGAATTCCCTCATCACTGGTCCAGCGCCTATGTTTTCAAAAACAGCCAGCCACTCGTCCGTATCTCTTGCCATACCAATTACGAGTGTGGTTGGCTGTTCTGGTAGCTCTTTAAAGTTAGCGGTGATAATGTAGTCACCGTTCATGGTGATAGTAGTGGTAGGGTTCTTGTCATCAGCAATGGTGCCTACATCGCCAGTCCACTCGTCAAACAGGTAGCCCTCATCAGCCACAGCCACCAGGTCGACCACCTCACCCTCGTCATAGTCAAAAATCTCCTCGCCCGGAGTGGTTACTGAGCCTCCAGCAGTACTGGAGATGGCGAGATTGTACTCACCACCATCACCACCACAGCTTATCATTCCGGCAATTAGAGCTAATATAATCAGGAAGATGCTAAGTCTTGTCTTCATGCTCCGCCTCCTCTGGAACATTTTGGTTTCTCCAAAATCACAGCTTATATTGTACTTCTTCTTCGCTGCCTCGTTGCCCAGACCGCCACTGCCACGGAAACCAGCATCAACAAGCCTACTATTACTGTCTTCACGGCCGGAGTAGTATTGACGGCTACAGTGCTCATGGCCACAGCGGGCAATAGTCCGACCCTCACTATCGGCTTCAGGCTGGGATGCTCAGCTATGAACTCGGCTATCGGTGGGCTGACCCTGTAGTAAAATTCCACCAAACCTTTTCCCACCGTGGTGGTGAGCAGGTATTCATCTCTGAACTCACGGAGAATTTGTATTTCATCGGCCATTGGCGTGCCGTAAGCTGCGGTGGCGATGAAACACGGGTGAACAGACTCATCGGGCTCCACTGGCAGGGATGATTTGACAGTAAGGTCATAGAGAAATGGTGATTGCTCTTCGGTAATACTCTGGAGAGTTACCCTGATTTCCACATATCTTCCCTCAGGAGTTTCAGTCAAGGGGACGCCATTTTCAGCTATCTCCCAGGCCGACCAAATCCTCCCGTCATGGGAGCTTCTGGCCTCAGCTTTAATCAAGGTACCTTCTGGCTCTTCACCAGTCCAGGAAATAGTTCCCCAGGGGGTTTCAGCTTGGTTGCTATCGTGGATAACTGTCCAGGTGCCGATTCTTGTGGTCATCGTTGTTGGCACCACACCGGTCATGTCACTGTAACTGTAATGCCCCCCGGTCCCGTTTAATCGCTTAGACAGGTCAATGGTGTTGGTCTCAGGATCAATCCGATGGATATACTCGCTATGATTATCGGTGGCCCAAATCTTGCCTGCCGCATCAACGGCAATGCCTGAAGGTCCGGCAAGACCCCCTATTTCAGCTATCAAGTTCCCATCGTTGTCATAGCGAAGAACGCTGTCGCGGCAGGTATCCGCTACCCAGACATGGTTATCCTTGGCAGTGACCACAACACCTCTGGCACAACCCTCCGGAGTATCCTTCATCCAAATCATTTCATCAGTTTCTATGTCAATCTTGAAGAGTTTATTACTTTCCCACGCAGTCAGGAAGAGGTGACCAAGGTAATCCGGGGCAAGGGCATATTGTTCGTATGGCAGATGTACTGCACGGATTGACTCCAGATCAGAGGGATCAACGCGCAGAAGTTCAGTAGGAGGGGGCTCAGTAGGACTGTGCCATCGATGCAGCAACCAGAGAACGCCATTTCTGTCTATGGTCGCTCCATAGGCATAGTGGTCCCATGGCGAGACATCGACCACATCAAGAATCTCACCTGTGGCGCCGTCAATATAATAGAGTTTCTGCGGAGACCCGGTCCCGACCCAAAGGTTATTCCCAGCATCAACTGCCAAACCCCTGGGAGATGTACCCCAATAATCCGTGTCGTAAGGCCCTTCATAGGTTCCGGGAACATATGTTCCTTCGTGCCCAGGCACTAGAACAACCTCAAAAAGCACGCATTCGTCCTGACCCCAGGGAAGAATTTCAGCCTCCGTGATATCGCCATCTCCGTCAAGGTCTCGCGAGGTCTGAATTATGCCATCTTCATTTCTATCTATATAATGACCCGCTTCATAAAGCCCGATTTTCACGACCGTGCCGGCTGTTCTGAGGCCTACCCAGACGTTACCCTCAAGGTCAACGCTTGTTCTCGAGGGACTGCCTCCATAGAATGCCACCCGATAACGTCCTAGTTCATCCCCTGTCTCTGTGCCAACCTTAGAAATCACCCCCTCCTCGCCAGGAACCCAGATAAATGGCAAATTTACCGGTCCCTCGGAGAGCTGTAGTTGATTTTCAACTGTCTCTACTCCCGTCGAGACCCCTTCTTCAAAATCGACATCGGTAGTATAAGTCCTTTCAGCTTGGGGAGAAGCTGGACTCTCTTGCGCAGAAACACTCAATACCCCAGCGAAAATCATCACTACGCCAAGCAAAATTACCGCGATCCTTCTGATTTTCATCATTCTATTCTCCTCCTTCACCGGCTAGGTCCTAGTAACAGGCTAGTCTTGCCAAAATCTCAAGCTGCGTTATGTCGCCCCGCACTGTCCATCGAACACCGCCAAGCATCGTCGCACCCAGCACAGGGACAAGTGTAATCCAAGAAGAGTTGATTATACTGCGGTTGGGAAAAAGAGCCCAGTTCAAATGTCTATATGCACTTAACTGAGCATCGTGGGAACTACTGCAATCCTCTGATGCACACACTTGACCACCCACCTTGATGCTAATCCGAAAGCCCTGTTTCTTAGAGGGGCTATTCTTACAGCAACTATTATATCGCTATCTGACAAATTGTCAATAGTTAGTCTCCTCTAGGTATACACTCTTTGGAGTAAAAACTTAAGAGGGTGCTGGAAAGGAAATGATAATGCCTGGACAGGCGACTCATACCTCCTGCAGCCTTAGTGATCAAGTAAAACTAAGAAAAGGAGGCAAGGTGGGTGCAAGACGATTGTATCATATTAGCCTTGGGATCCCTAGAGTCAATGGTTCTGGGACAGATAGAACTGGCTGACATTCCAGCCGGCAGAGCTACATGGGTCAGTCCTATGGCGTGAAAATCATCGTGCCGCGAGGCCAAGGCACCCTTACCGGAGATTCGTATCCCGCCATCACTTCAGCGGGCAGTGCTCCAATAGGACCAGCCTCCTACACCTGCAGGTACGGATATTTCCAGGCACTTATCAACTCCAACAGCCTGGACGTGCTGAGCTGAAAAGATGGCTCGTCAAACTTCCATAGATTCGCACATGCCAGGACGTAAGACTTGCTGGGCGCGTCTGGAATAAGCCCGTGGTCGCCGACAAAGTCGAGATTACATGTTAATTTTATTGGCTCTGTCACTATGATAGACTGAGCCTCATCCCTGAATCCTTCCTTGCTGGCCACCACGTCATAATACCCAAGCTCTGAAAACTCGAACACATAGTTTCCATTCTCGTCACTCAAGACGTTAGCAATTTCTTCGCCATTCTGGTACAGGATAACGGCGGCCCCGGGCAAGATGGCGCCGTCGACCTCTTTGGTCACCCCCACTACTCTGACCATCGTGGCCGCGGGCACGTCTACTACGTCTACCTGGATATCACCCGCGATTGCTTCCTCGTAAGAGGGGGCTGGGTGTGGTTCAACGTAATACTTGAGAGAACCACTAAACGTGTAAGTCCCAGGCTCGGCATCGATTGGCACCTTAATTTTATAGACTGCAGTGAATTCTACACCGACAGCATAAGGGCCTGCCCAGATGTATACCGCCGTCTCAGGTTCCGGAGTGTGAGCCGCCATCGCCTGCGGCTCAGTCCAGGCCACATCAACGATCACATCCCAGCCGGCAGGGGCCACGTCGGTCAGTCCTATGGCGTGAAAACGGTCAGCCGGGGCAGCGAAGGTCACAGTTACCGCAAATTCTTCTCCCGCCGTGACCGTGTCTGGCAGCCCTCGCTGATATAGGGCTCCCGTCTCTATCGTGAAGCTTCCATTCGCTTCAGTAACTGACACAGGAAGAATAAGGCTGAACAGCAGAACAAAAGAGAGTAAAACCTGCAGAAGCATCTTCCTACTTCTCAGTTGCTGCCTCCCATTATCAGTGATTCGAAAATCAAAATACTTTTCGTGCATACCGAACCCTCTTTATTTTTGAAAACCTTCTCTTAGCTGTCTGGCTTTAGCTCACATGGTTCATTCTAAGTGCAGTCCTCTTGGCCGTCAATCACCCATTAGTAATAGTTAATCAGTGCTATTAAATCTCACCCATTTCGTTCGTCAAGTCCTGAGTGACTTCCTCCAAAATAGTGAAGTCGCCTGGCTCCAAGTCCCAATATCCAAGCCTGAAATACTAACCTGGATTTCCCGTGCTTAACTGCGTCGGCAGACAGGTTCCGAGCGTAAAATAGCTTCAGAAGAGAGACTTTGCACAAGCGACCAATGGGTAAAAAGAGATAAGAAGCACTGCAGTTTCAACTCCCAAGCCCTTGAGACTGGAGCTTCACGGAGCCAGGACAGCCTCGGACGCAGGGCTGCTGGCCCGCGGGGAGTTCGCTGGGCCAATTGAATCAACCGAGGTGGCCCCAAACTATCTGCGAGGGACCCGGGGCGGCAGGAATGTGCAGTGTAAGTTGATGCCACTGTTGCGCCTGTCGGTTTACAGCCGCTTGGCGGGATACAAGGATGCTAACGATGCAGAAGGGCTGGCCAGTGATCCAGCCAGGCAGGCGGTGGTTGACCACCGGGCAACGCCTGGCAATCCCTGCCCAGTCGAAAGGCAGGGTGCCACCGGAGACCGCAAAGGCTCCATCATAGGCCGCGCCCACCTAGCCTCAAACAGTTCGTCGGTATGAGGCTACAAGCCCTAGGAGACCGTCACCCACATATCGCCGGCGATTTCTTCCTTGTAAGAGGGCGCTGGCTGTGGTTCAATGTAATACTCAAGGGAACCACTAAACGTGTAGGCCCCGGGCTCGGCATCGACAGGCACCCGGATTTTATACGATGCGATGAATTCTACACCGGCATCATGAGGCCCTTCCCAGATGTATACCGCCTTCTCAGGTTCCGGAGTGTGGGCCACCATAGCCTGCGGGTCAGCCCAGGTCACATCAACGCTCACATCCCAGCCGGCAGGGGCTTGGTCGGTCAGTCCTATGGCATGAAAACCATCTTCAGGCGAGGTAAAGGTCACGGTTACCGAGAATTCGTCTCCCGTCATCACCACGGCCGGCAATTCCCTTTCAAGCTGCGCTGTTATCGTATCCGGTAGCTCACTCAGACACGCCGTGCCGCCCAGAATACCAAGCAGACCGGCAATCAGGAGAATCGACGACATCCATCCGCCCATCTTGGGCAGCTTGTGATTCAATCTCGTGCTGCGCTCTCTGGCAGAGTTCATGTCGGCCTCCTTTTTTACTCCTAGGTTATCGGATATGTCCAGGCACTTATCACATCCAATACCCTGGACGTGCTCAACTGTAAAGGCGGCTCGCCAAACTTCCACAGACTTATGCACGCTAGGACGTAAGAGGTGCTGGGTGCATCGGGAATAAGCCCATGGTCACCGATAAAATCAAAGGTATATATTGCCAGCGAGGTTACCGAGATAGACTGAGCCTCGTCCCTGAATCCTGCCCTGCTGACCACCACCTCATAATCCCCAAGCTCTGAGAATTCGTATTCATAGTTTCCATTCTCATCACTGACGACGTTTGCTATTGTCCTACCATTCTGGTACAGGGTAACGGCTGCCCCGGGCAAGATGGCACCATCAACCCCTTTGGTCATCCCCCCAATCCTGACTATCTCACCCTCCTTTACGCGTACCTGGATATCACCGGTGACTTCTTGCTCGTAAGGCGGGGCTGGGTGTGGTTCAATGTAATACTTAAGAGAACCGCTAAAGGTGTAAGTGCCAGGCTCGGCATTAACCGGTACCTGGACCTCATACACTGTCGTGAATCCCACACAGAAGTCACAAGGTCCATACCAGACAGATGCCGCCGTCTCAGCGGCTGGAGTGTGAACCGCGGTCGCCTCCGGGGCAGCCCAGGCCACATTGACGCTCACCTCCCAACCAGCAGGGGCTACATCGGTCAGTGCAATGGCGTGAAAACCGTCAGCCGGGGCAGCAAAGGTCACGGTTACCGCAAATTTCTCTCCCGGCAGTACCTGGTCGGGTAATGCTCTGGTGGGATTACCCATGAACTCAAAGTTAGCGGTGACGGTTACAGCTCGACCCGGCATGAAGAAGGCGGTCTCCGCTGCATATGCATCAGCAAATGCGCCCGCAGGCGCTGTCCAGCTAACAAAGTCGTAGCACTCTTCGGCTAATGCTCTTATTTCGACGACATCACCTTCCCCGTAAGAGGCAGCACCGGTCTCGTCAGTCACCGTCCCGCCTACCCCAGGAGACACTGCCAGGGTAAGCCCATATCCCCCGGCCGGCCCAGGCGGCCCGGTCGGCCCGGTGCAGCCTTCATCTATATTGCCATCACAGTCATCATCTATGCCGTTGCAGACCTCCGTGGCGCCAGGATGGACATTAATGTTGGTGTCATCGCAGTCCGTGTTATCGGAGACATAGCCAGCAGGTGCGCTGCAGGCTTGTGTTGAGACAGTGGGGTCGCCATAACCGTCACTATCGCTGTCCAGATAGTAGGTGTTTTTTACTCCTTCATCTATAATGCCGTCGCAGTCGTTGTCCTTGCCATCGCAGAGCTCAGGGGCCCCGGGGTAGACTGTGTTGTCACTATCATCGCAGTCTCCCTGGCAGATGGTATGGCCATCGCCATCGGCGTCGGTATCGGGGACACCACAACCACAGACTCCGGGAGCTGTCTTGCCGGGGTCACTAGGACAGCCATCTAAACAATCCAGAGTGCCATCATTGTCGGTGTCGACATCCGGGGTACCGCAGCCACACACGCCGGGCTCAGTCTTTAAGGGGTCATTATCGCAATTGTCGGTGCAGTCCGGGGTGCCGTCATTATCTGTGTCGGTATCCGCGACACCACACCCACAGACACCCGGGGTCGTCTTATTCGGATCAGTGGGGCAGCCGTCGCTGCAATCCAGCGTGCCGTCATTATCGGTGTCGACGTCCGGGGTACCACAACCGCAGATGCCCGGGTCTGTCTTATTCGGGTCAGTCGGACAACCGTCGTTGCAGTCCAGCGTGCCGTCATTATCGGAGTCGACATCTGGGATACCACAACCACAGACTCCGGGAGCTATCTTGCCGGGGTCATTAGGACAGCCATCTAAACAGTCCAGAGTGCCATCATTGTCGGTGTCGACATCTGGGGTACCACAGCCACACACGCCGGGCTCAGTCTTTAAGGGGTCATTATCGCAATTGTCGGTGCAGTCCGGGGTGCCGTCATTATCTGCGTCGGTATCCGCGACACCACACCCACAGACACCCGGGTCTGTCTTATTCGCGTCAGTCGGACAACCGTCGTTGCAGTCCAGCGTGCCGTCATTATCGGTATCAACGTCGGGGGTACCACAACCGCAGACGCCAGGGTCTGTCTTGTTCGGGTCAGCAGGACAGCTGTCATTGCAGTCTGCCACGCCGTCACCATCAGAGTCGGTATCGGCGACACCACAGCCGCAGATGCCCGGGGTTACCTTATTGGGATCTGAGGGACATAGGTCATTGCAGTCTATCACGCCGTCACCATCAGAGTCGACATCGGAGACACCACAGCCACAGATGCCAGGCTCTGTCTTACCGGGGTCAGCAGGACAGCCGTCATTGCAGTCTGCCACACCGTCACCATCAGAGTCGACATCGGAGACACCACAGCCACACGTGCCGGGGGCTGTCTTATTGGGGTCAACAGGACAGCCGTCATTGCAATCTGCCACACCGTCACCATCAGAGTCAATATCGGCGACGCCGCAGCCGCAGATGCCCGGGGCTACCTTATTGGGATCTGAGGGACATAGATCATTGCAGTCTATCACGCCGTCACCATCAAAGTCGACATCGGCGACACCACAGCCGCAGATGCCAGGCTCTGTCTTACCAGGGTCAGCAGGACAGCCGTCATTGCAATCTGCCACGCCGTCACCATCAGAGTCAATATCGGCGACGCCGCAGCCGCAGATGCCCGGGGCTACCTTATTGGGGTCTGAGGGACATAGATCATTGCAGTCTGCCACGCCGTCACCATCAGAGTCGGTATCCGGGTTGCCACAGCCACAGTCGCCCGGCTCTATCTTATTCGGATCGTTGGGACAGTTGTCGCAGGCATCGCCTACGCCATCTTGGTCCTCATCCTCCTGGTTCGGGTTAGCTACGGTGGGACAGTTATCGTCACCGTCGCAGACTCCATCGTTATCTGTATCTGGGCACCCACCGCCACAGGGGGCATGCGACAGGTTGAAGCGGTTATATGTTACCTGCTGCTCAAGGTATGCATAGGCGCCAACCAGCGTAGCATCCAGGTACTGCTCCAGCGTATAATGCGCAACTCCCCCCGAAGTAACCTTTTCCAGAGGAATGTCTACCTCACCTTCAACCGCGAAGACCGCAGTCATGTATGCGGGCGCTGCTCCTTTGGGGTCCAGTTTATTGATGACGAAATGCCATTCGTACGGCTTCTCAGGGTCGCAGAAACCGTGGTTAGTGCCACCTGTTACGCCGCCACCCGGGATGTTGTCGACGTCAATGCGCCCTGGTCCAGCGCACATGGGTGTTTGGCCGCCTATGCTTAAAACTCCGCATCCTGCCAGCGGTATCACTAATCCTAACGCCAGAACCAGCGCCAAGGTTACATATAATGCCTTTTTCATCCCTGTCTATTACTCCTTTCTATCAAATTTGCCTTTTCATGTCAGCAGCGGGCCTGGCTGCTATTATTTGTTGTTCTCTGAAACACTTGCCTCTAATGAGCTCTCATCTCCTTTTCCAAAACAAAAAACCGACCTCCCTCAGGTCGGTTTCACCATTGGCTCCCCACCACCCAAGTGACCATCTAAAGGCAGCGGTTCAATGCCCCCTGCTCACTCAGCCAATTGATACTCTAGTCCATTCTAAGCTTCTAAGCACCTTTCAGCGGAGGCTCTTCTCTCCTTTCCTGCCTCTTCTTTCCTTCGGCCTCCAGATTTCTGTAGTCGCCTGACTCATCAGACCCGGTTGCTGGGCACCTACATCCTTGGACAGCCTCGAATATTTTCGCCAACCGGTTATGCGTCAATGATAATTATAGTATATATGATTATAGCATATATATATAGGGGTTCTGTCAAGGGTTTAAGGAAATCTGGCAAGTTTTCCACACAATTCTCTGATTTTCTCGGAAAGGGGCGCGGGCTTGTCCCCGCCCACGAGTTGCCCGACTTATCCAGGGTATATTGTCTACGAGACTTGTAGCAGAGGACCACCGGGCTCTTGAGTTTGCGGAGAATGCTGACACCCTCGTTAAGATAATCCCTATAACTTCTTCTTGAGCGAGTCCACTTTCTCCTTCATGCCCTGGGCCTTGTCTCGCCGGTCGTCAATTTGAACCGTGGTTATCACCCTGGCAACCCCCTCCCCAAAGGTTCCTTCGTGCATCTTCCTTACCACCGCCAGAATCCTGTCCAGGTCACCTTCTATAATCGTCCCCATTGCGGTCACCTCGTACTTTATGTCCTTTTCCTGCTTCAGAACCTTGACCGCCCGTGCCACGTATTGGCTGACTGCAGGAGTCTTCGTTCCTAACGGGACAACGCTTACCTCTGCTATTGCCATTCTCTCACCTCCTTACACATCCAGATTTCTTGTAGTTGCCTGATTTATCAGGCCCTCCGCTTTTTGTCATTGCGAGCCCCGACTTGTCGGGGCGTGGCAATCTCATTGCCTTCCCACCCAGATTGCGGAGCCCGTTCCGAAGCGTAAGCGAGGAATCTCGCTCCTCGCAATGACAAAGGGGGAGCCCAATGAATTGGGCAACTACATTTTTAACTGTCATATATACTGTCATATATTATGTTAATTAAACAGGCGCCCTTTCGCCCCACTCATCTGAGAACCTCCGTGTTTAGTTCTATTTTACCAGCAATGATAAAATAACTAGAAATATATGAAGGAATTAATTGAGAGCCTGGCTAGAAAGGCTGGCGATAGCTTGATGAAGCATTTTCGCCAGGACTGGGCCTTGCTTAAAGAGCGAAGCACGGCTAAAGAAGCAGCCACCAGCTATGATAAAGAGGTGGACAGGTTAATTGTTGAAGAGATTAAGAGACATTATCCTCACCACAGCCTGCTCACTGAGGAAAGCGGTTTTCTCCAGGGTGACCCTGATTGGCTTTGGATTGTAGATTCTTTGGATGGCACAGGTGATTTTGCCAATTTCAACCCTTTCTTTTCCGTGTGCATAGCCCTGATGCACCAAAGCGAACTTCTGCTGGGGGCAATTTATGCCCCGGCGATTGATGAGTTTTACTTTGCTGAAAAGGGCAAAGGTGCTTACTTAAACGGGGTGAAGATTCAAGTATCCGATGTATCAGACCTCAGCCAGAGCTACATTTTCTACTGTGAAGGTGGAGAGAAAAACCGGGGAAGAACAGGCGAGCTTCTGTATAAGGTTTACCCCCGGGTTACGGACATACGCAAGCTAGGTTCGGCTGGGTTGGAAACAGCCTGGGTAGCCGCCGGCAAAGGAGAGGCTTACTTTTCCACCAGGATTGAGCCCTGGGATGTTGCCCCCGGTGTCTTATTAGTCCAGGAAGCTGGTGGAAAGGTTAGCGATTTTCAGGGCAATGCCTGGAAGCCCCAAACAGGCGACCTTTTATTCTCCAACAAAAAGCTTCACGAGAAGATATTGAGCTTGCTTTCTTCTCGGTAACAAGGGTGTTTAAAATTTAAAAATGTAGTTGCCCAATTTATTGGGCAAGCGAGCCCCGATTTCATCGGGGCAACTACAAAAATGTAGAAAGAGTTATGACAAAATCCCCCTCTTAAGATAAGAGGGGCAAGGGGAGTTATGAATACAAAAATCTCGGGTAAAAGATTTTCAAAACCTGTTCCTGACAGGTTCAGGAATGCCCAAAATTAAACGCCATAGTGCCATGTCAACGGAGAAAGCAATTATAAAGACACTGGGAGGAAAAGAAATTACCATAACGGAACAAACTCCCATCCCCTGCTTTCGCTGTGGCATCTGCTGCACCAGCTACCAGGCTCCACTTACCCCCGAAGACATAGACAACATTGCCTCAGCCCTGGGAATATCACGCTCAAAGTGCATCTCCAGATATGCTCTGAAGGTGCCGATAAAGGAAGGTTACCTGCTCAAGAAAACCGAGAAAGGCTGCATCTTCCTGGCCTGGGATGCGGACGGGAAAGCCCGCTGCACCATACATCCCTCGCGCCCTAAAGCTTGTCGGGAATGGACCCCCGGCCTTTCCAAGCCCGAATGCCTCGAAGGATTAGCTAAACTCAAGTCCGAGGGGCAAATAATGCTGCTGGAGGAACTCTTCCCGTCCCATGAGGAACAGAAAGAGCTTTACCTGTCTCTAGAGAAAGCTCCTCCTCGGGCTTAGCCTCCTTGACTTTTTTAGCAATAAGCCTTATAGTAAGTATAAAAGGAGGTATTAAGATGGGTAGAGCGGTAAAGATAAACATCACCCTGCCCGAGGAAGAATTGAAAGAGGTTGACGCCTTTGTTCAAAGGCAGGGAGATACCAGGAGTGGGGTTGTCCAGCAAGCGCTCCGCTCTTTCATAGAACAGAAGGAAAGGGATGAGGAAGAGAGAAAAAGACGGGAGGAGATGATAAAGGCAATTTCGGGGATAAAGCAGTTGCGGGAAAAGTCAGGCGAATGGGATGGAGTATCTGAAATAAGGAAGTGGAGAGAGTCGAAGTGAAGGCATCCCCAAAATATGTGGTAGATGCTAGCGTGGTAGTTAAATGGTTCTCCAGGTTTGAAGAAGATATTGAGAATTCAGAAAAGTTGCTAACCAGCCATGTTGAAGGGACATCTCCGCTGGCAAGTTCCTCCCTGGTTCTTTATGAGGTTTGTAATGCCCTTCGTTTCAACCCTAATTTGGATGAAGATGACCTGTTAAAGGCAGCTACAAGCCTTCTTAAGCTAGGGCTTGAGTTAGTGGATTTCCCCGAGGTCTTTGAATCAGCGATAGCACTCGCTTTTTCTCAGGACATTACCATCTACGATGCGGCATATATTGCAGTTTCACAGACATACCATATCCCTTTGATTACTGCCGATTACAAGCTCCTGGCTAAGATTAATGATATCCCTTTGGTCATGCCTCTCAAAGAAATAAAGCTCTGACCTTCGGAAGATTCAAAGACTGTCGATCAACATCAAGGGCGTCTAATTTATTCCTGCCAGCAGGTGAAAAACACTAAAGGGTCTGTCTTCGCCCTATAGCTTGCAAAAACTCGTCTTCGCTAATCTCAAGCTGCTTAAGAATGTCCGAGAGTAAATATGGGCTAATGCTCTTAGCAGGATGGATAGGGACACCAGCTCGGCGGCAATCCGAGTGATGAAATATTGCGTGACTCCCCTTTTGCCGTACCTTCTCAAACCTTAATTTCTGGAGTCCCTTCACCACCTCCCTAGCTTTGAGGGGAGGCAGTTTTGTCATACCCCTATTGCGACCCAGCTTGTGTCAATTTCGTCAGGGATCTCCTCACCACGCTCCTTGCGACATTCCAGGCAAAGATCAAGCACCTCTTTAATGTTAGCCAAGCATTCCTCGTAAGTCTCACCCTGAGCGTGAGCTTCCGGAATTAAAGGACAACTGGCAATATAGAACCCGTCAGGTGCTTTCCTAACAATAGCGGTATATTGCATTTTCTCCCTATCGCCCCAATTATAGCACAATCATGGCAGGACTCTACTCATAAACTTGACGCGATTAGTTAGTCAATTCTGGCATATACCTCATCAACCTTCCCTTGCAGCCCGATTGTCAACCGAATCAGCAGTTGCTCGCTTGTCTGCGGCTTGATCAGTTTCTCCCCAATATAGCGCCACTACTGCTGTTGGTTTTGTGCTTCATCCTCCTATCCACTTTACCCAGGAAAACCTTCCTTGCAGGGAGTTAATAAGGACCTCATCCGCAGTCCAAAATTCACAGTTGCATAGCTTAGCCAAAGCCAAGTAGGCTGTATCATAAAGGGTGGGAAGTCCTAATTCTTTGGCCATGTCCCATGCTTCCTTTAGTAATGTTTCCGACGTCAGTACAATAAGGTTAAGCCTGGTAAAGAGATTAAATGCTCTCTCTGCTTCATCAGCGGTTAGCTCATTCCTAACATACTTGTTCCGAATGACTGAGGATACTTCGAAGGGAAAAATAGGAGGAGCAATTGGCTCTACACCGCTTTCTATCCAATTTTGCCAAAGGTCCAAAGCTCGGTCACTAAAAGATTCCCGGACAACCAATTTTATTGCTAGACTAGCGTCAACGCACACCCTAAGAGGCACGGCGGATTCGCTCCTCTCTTAAAACACGAATCTCCTCGGCTGAACTTGGTAACGGCTTGCCCAGTCTTTTCTCCATCTCGGCCTGAAGCTTCCTAGCCTCTGCAAGAACAGCCAATTGGTGCTCTTTGTTTGAAGTAGCAGCTTTCTCTGCTTCTGCCCCTGTAGTTGTTTCTTTGATAGTTGATGACAAATCTCTCTTGCCCGTATGTCCTTTGCCCCCCAAAGGGTAAACCGGAGGTTCTGGCTTCACAGTAGACTTGCTCCTGAGCCATTCATCAACCTGTTCTTTATAAAACCTGTAAGTTTTGGTTCCCACCCTGACCGCCGGAATTTCTCCCTTCCTCGCCTTTCGAAGCACCACCTCCCGATTAAGCCTTAAATACTCTGCTACATCATCAACGGTCATAAGCTTTTCCATGCTTTTCACCTCTTATGCGGATTATACAGGACTTTCATGGACTTAACAAGACTGCCAGGAAATTAGAGGACGGCCAAGTGGGTAAGGAAGCAATTCCTTCTCATCGCAGGCAGAATTGAGTTTCCCAGCCCCGTATTGCTACACTAACTCGAAATGCCTGAACTGCCTGAGGTAGAGACGATTAAGAACGAGCTTTCGCCCTGGGTCGTGGGGCAAAGTCTCACCCAGGTTACTATCCGTGATGTCAGGCTGGTGTGTGGTGCTTCTGCTGAAGAGGTCCGTCGCGGATTAATCGGACAGAAAGTAGAAAGTCTGGGACGCCGGGGAAAGTATCTCATCTTTCACCTATCGAATGGCAAGTCGCTGATTATGCATCTCAGGATGACCGGCGTCTTGCTGTTAAATCCCAAAGGGGTTGACTGCTATGCCCGGGCGGTTTTTCACCTCTCCGATGGGCACCGCCTCGTTTTCAGCGACCTTCGCCGGCTGGGGTTAATATGGCTGGTAGACGATGCCAATACTGTGGTCGGCAAACTGGGTCCCGAGCCCCTGGATGAAAGCTTTACCCCGGGCATTCTGGGACAAAGATTAAGCCGTCATCACATCCCCGTAAAAGCAGCGCTTCTCGACCAATGTATCGTCGCTGGAATCGGCAATATGTATGCCGATGAAGCCCTCTTTGCCGCTCGGATTCACCCCCTGAGAAAAGCAGACGCCTTGTCGCCCGAAGAAGTGCAAACTCTATATCATTGCATACGCAGAGTTCTTGGGGCAGCCATCAACAACAAAGGCGCCAGCGTGGATACCTACGTCCGCCCTGAGGGTGAGCTGGGCACAGCTCATTTCGATTTTAAGGTTGCTCATAAGGGAGGCGAATCCTGCCCCGTTTGCGGCAGCATCATCGAGCGGGTCCTGGTGCAAAACCGCGGCACCTGCTTCTGCCCCAGATGCCAACCTCTTGATTCCGGGCCTCTGATATAAAAGCTGGCCGCAGCTAAACTTAAACCAGCGACCAAGGGATTAATCGGTTCGTTTGTATATTGCTAACTCAAACTGGCCTTACTCCTATCTATGGTATATAATAAAGCTACGTGGGGTCGGCGAAAAGTAAAAATGAAACCGCTCACAGCAGAAGTTGTCTACACATTAGCCCAATGTATTGAGTATTTGCGGCGAGTTAAGAACTATGACCCGGTCGTTTTCGAGGATGGTTCACAAGATAAATACGGCCAAAAGCTTATACTCTCTTCTATGCGTGATTTGGTTGGAGAGTTACAAGCACACGAACTACTGAGGCAAGACTGTGATGCACTTTCCGCACTTCGAAGAGACTTTCAGTATAAGTATGGTCGAGAGAAGCCCAACATTGAAGATGCAGATGCTAATAAACTTGCTTTAGTCGTAGAAAGAATCGAGGCCTCACTGAAACAAGAAATTAGCAGACGGAACTTCACTGAGATAACACCAGTCGGGGGAATGTTGAATTACAATAAATTGTTGGCAGAGGGAATTAGAAGCTTTCTAGGTGATACAACCTTGAAACTTTCTAATATCGTAAGACAAGATTTAGATGAGGCCATAAAATGTTTAAGCTACGGAGCACCGACGGCTAGTGTAATGATAGGCTTACGTGCAGTTGAAGGTATGCTAAAACAAGTTTACACTAGCCTTACAGGTGACGAATCCAAGAAGATGTGGAAACAGCTCCTTGAAGGCATTCAAGAAGACCTGAAGAATAAGGGGATAGAAGAATCACCGCTATTTGGGTATCTAGACTATGTTCGTGGTGTTAGGAATCAAGCTGACCATCCTGACCGTACCTTTACACAATTAGATGCGGAACAGTTATTTATGCACGCAATTTACATCATAAAGGAAGTAGAGAAGCTGGGCGGAACAGCATAAAGAACGTGCAAGCCACCCACTATTGTGGGGGAATAGAATTTCATTTCTATGAAGATTGAGTTCACATATTACGAAGAGTTCTTCCATGTTGCTATAGATACCTACAAAGAAATTGAAAAATCTGAGAAAGAACTCAACGAACTACAGATAAATACGAGTAAACAAGATAAGTCCTCTGACGATTTTAGTGATAAGGTAGCAGAAAAGAATGATAGGATAGGGCGTCTTGCTTTAGTTGTGGTTGTTTTTTGTGCAACATCCTTAGAAGCATTTATTAATCATTATGCTATTAGTCATCTATCCAAGAACTATCTGAAGACTTATCTGGATAAGTTAGATTTACTATCCAAATGGATTGTAATACCTCGGATTACCACAGGAACACAATTGGACGCAGGAGTCAAAGCATTTCAAGACCTATCGTGGTTAATAAGCCTCCGAAACAAGCTTGTTCACTACAAGGCACGAAAAGTAAACATTGAGGAACTAAAGGATACAGATTTTTTATGGTCAGAAGATGCCAAGAGAGCAATAGAGACTGTTAAAAATGTGGCTCAGGAACTAGAGAAAATAGATAACAACATTAACATTGAGTGGACAACAAAGAGTTATAACAAGTATCCATATTTTGATTAACCATATCATTGGAGGACTCAAGAGATGTCACCCAAATATCAAACAGGTGATGGTAAGATTGCCACTAAACAAATGAAAGAGGCAATCCAGCAATCTGGTTATCTTATCGAGCAAAGGGTTGAACCGATTATAAGACAGTCATTCGGTTACGTTCAGACTAATCCAATTTACAAAGACCCTGACACTGGCAAATCCTGCGAACTAGATATTTCTGCTTTATCAGCGTCAATATTAGATGCGAACAAACCCAGTTGTATATTTCCTATGCTTTTATGCGAATGCGAAAATAACTCACAGCCTACTGTCTTTTTTACTACTGAAGCATTCATCCCGTACTTGTTACGTGATGACCTAAAAGTATCTGGCATACCTGTAAAGTTCTGGGATAATAATAAGAACAGATATATGGATTTCGCAGACTTTACTGGAATAGAAGGATTCCATCACTACTGCGATACTAATATAGCGACACAATACTGTACCTTCCAAAAAAAGAAGGATAAATCGGGGTGGCTTGCTCTACATAGTGAAGAACAACACGATACACTTAACAAACTGATTAAAGGTATAGATTATGAAATCGTTAAACATTTTGAGAGTTACTATCTGCCCGATGAAGTCAGTAAAGAACACGTGAACGTTCAGATATATTACCCCCTTATAATACTTCAAGAGGGTCTATATTCTGCTTGTCTTCATAATAACCGGCTCATCCTCAGAAAAGAAAATCACTTAAAATTCCGTAAAGAATTCTTCCCATCACACAAGAACGAACCTGAAACATATCAGATTGATGTTATAGTAGAATCTTATTTGCCTAAATATTTGAAGATGATAGAGGCTGAAGTAGATAAAATAAGTAAAGTCTTTCAACAAAATAATGATTTGGTATCACTTTCCATCCGGAAAATTATTGAGGACATAAAGAAAGCCGAAGTTAAGCCAAATTCATACAGAAAATACCTTGAATTCTAGAGGCAGTAAAAGTGCGCACATTTCCGCTCTCCCCAACTACAACGGATATCACTTTATTCAACGGACTCAGCTAGATTAGCCGAGTAGTCTATCCACCGGTGAATAACGTTTATGACTCTCTATCGCATCATAGCAACCCACCGCCTGACAATATCGGTTAGTCATCATCAACGCTGTATGCCCCAATAATCTCTGGAGCATAAGGCTATCACCGCCATTCTTTAACGATAGGGCTTTAAGAATTAAACTAGCAGCGACTGGATTTGAACCAGCGACCAAGGGCTTATGAGCCCTTTTTCTCTTTTGACAAAACTACAACATTGCCTCCCGAACTTACCAGTGTTATTATGTAGGAAAATTGACCAAAGAAGCCGACAGAACGGTCATGATAAGTAAGCAGTTTAAGCATATGACGGTGAAGAAGATCTCACAGGAATTGGTTACCATGCCCAAATTGTTGAGTGATGATTAAGTAAGTGAGACACTTATGGCAACTAGAAGGCAAGAGATTAAAACTGTAGCTCTAGAGATACTAAAATCTAACCCTACAGGCATACATTATTCTGAGCTTGTGAGAAAGATTCAAGAGAGGTGTCCTCATATACCTAATAATACCATACATGGTAACGTCTGGAATCTTGAGGCTCGATATCCTGACGAAGTGTATAAGCCAGCAAAGGGGCTGTTTCTACATGCGGATTTTGCTGAAAAAGACCTGATAGTTGGTGGCAAAAAAGATGTTACCAAACAAAAGAGATTGGTGGAGGAGGATTTCTACCAGCCCTTTGCGGATTGGCTTGTTAGCGAATCAGAAGACTGTACCAAAGCAGTGCCGCTAGGAAGGAATAAGTTTAGGGACAAATGGGGAACGCCTGATGTTATCGGCAAACGAGAATCTTTACCAAGTGATATCATAAAAGCTCCAACCGAAATAGTGTCAGCCGAAATTAAGGCGGATACAAGAGATTTAATTACAGCATTTGGCCAGGCGTGTTCATACAGGTTGTTTATTCATAAATCTTATATCGTGGTTCCAAAAGATTCATCACAAGATGACATATCAAGGATCGACGCTTTATGTATGATTTTCGGAATAGGATTAGTTTTATTCGACAGTGCAGATGCAAATGCTCCACAATTTCAAATGAAAGTTAGACCGTTCAGACAAGAACCAGATATATTCTACGTAAATAAGTATCTCAAGTTAATCGAAAGAGAACTATTCGGCTAATCAGAAAAAGACTTCACCATAACGACCCGCTAGGTAAGCTTAGTACATAGATACTCTGGAGAGTGCATGAAACCGTTAGTAGTTTATTATTGGTTTCTGTTTCTAATAGCATCAATTACTGAAAGAAGAACTCCGACACCTATGAAAGAGTAACCTATCAGACGCTCATCACCGAAAATAATCCCCAGAACCACACAGGACATGCCAAGTATAAGAAGGTTAGACGGGTTAAGGAGTTGCTTCCCCTTTCGCCTTGAGATAAGCAAAAGCACCACAATAACAACCAGGGCAATGATTGAAATGGCTATCCACACAGGTTCCATGAATACCTCCTTTTAGAAGTACTGGCTAATTCCAAAAAATTATAGCACTGAGGGCAAAGATAAGACGGATTATTACCACGGAAATCCACCAATCGCTTGTTTTATCGTAAAGTTGGGGGTCCCGGCTCGACTAACCGGGACCCCCAGGAGAAAGGAGTGGAAGAGTGAACACAATAGCAGAGAAAACCTCGCTACCGCGCCCGACCTATGTCGGTGAATATATTCTACCATTCCATCATGAACCCACCATGAACTCTCCATGAATTCTCCATGAATTCTCTCCTACCCCTGCAGACTCGATACTGGTCAGCTTATAAAAAGCTTTGGGCCTTGCCAGGCCGATATCGCCTCTCAGAGCGTAATTCTTCGCAAAAGTTGCTACATGTTATTGACCGATAAAGCCGCAAGCTATCCCGAAATTCAGTAGTGAACTAGTTCAGGTAGATTGGTGGCAATTTGTATGTTCGTAACATTGGGTAATAACTTTCCGTGTCATTGCGAGCCCCGACTTGTCGGGGTGTGGCAATCTCGTTGCGAAGCTGGAGCCTGCTATAGTTGGACTGAGGAACCTCGCTTAGAGATTGCTTCGTCGCTATCGCTCCTCGCAACGACAAGAAAGGAGTGTCACCAAGGTATTGAACGAGTACAAGGACTTGACAAATCCAAGGGCTATGCTAGAATGTGGTGGGAAGCGAGAAAAAGTGGGAATATCCCACTCACTAATCAATCCTACGCATGCAAAGGGGGCAAAATGGCAACTATAATAAAGGATGAGGATTTAACAATAGTAGCAGAGAATGTGAAGCCAGATGCCAAAAAGCGAGTGATTTTGACCAAAGTCCCAATGGAGAAAGGTGTTACATATCATATATATATGAATAGCTTTGGGCAAATTGTGCTAGACCCACAAGTAACCATCCCTGCTTCAGAACTATGGCTATTCAATAACCCCGGTGCCCTTGCGTCGGTTCAACGGGGACTTTCCGATGCTGCACAGGGCAAGGTGTCAAAAGTTGACTTAGACACTCTTTAGGGTCAGCCGTGTTGTTTGAGTTAGAATGGACCGACGAGGCAAAGGCGACCTATATTCACCTTAAGAGCAATGCATCCCAAAAGAAACGTTACAAGGCCGTTAAGAAGACCATAGGGTTGTTGGCTGAAAATCCCCGACACAAAAGCCTTCATACTCATCCATATTTCAGTTTGAAAGGCCCCAATGGGGAGAAGGTTTTTGAGGCATATGCAGAACAGAAAACACAAGCAGCATATAGAGTCTTTTGGTTTTATGGGCCTTCCAGGGGTAAAATCACGATTTTTGCGATTACCCCTCACCCATAATCACAGTTATCTGGATATACCTACTTATCCCACCTAGCCTGTGCTGCCTTCTGGCTATTTCCACTCACCCCCCCGATAAAGCCCCAAGCTATCCTCAAACTTCACTGACCCCTAGTCTGGGCAAATTGGATTGCCCCACCAATCTCGTTCATGTTCTGACCATAAGTGGCCACAGAAAAAGCATGTCATCAGCGGCTTATACAGATTCTCCCAGTCATCAGCTAGCTCAACTAGCTCATAATGCAACTTCTGCCTCTCAGAGCGTGTTTTATCATAAAGTTGGGGGTCCCGGCTCGACCAACCGGGACCCCCAGGAAAAAGGAGTGGAAGAGTGAACACAATAGCAGAGAAAACCTCGCTACCGCGCCCGACCTATGTCGGTGAATATATTCTACCATTCCATCATGAACCCACCATGAACTCTCCATGAATTCTCCCTGAATTCTCTCCTACCCCTGCAGACTCGATACTGGTCAGCCTGCAAAAAGCTTTGGGCCTTGCCAGGCCGATATCACCTCTCAGAGTGTAATTCTTCGCAAAAGTTGCTACATGTTATTGACCGATAAAGCCGCAAGCTATCATGAATTTCGGTGAGTTGCTGCATTCGGGGTTGGTCGGATGTATAATTCAATTAACCAAATTGGAGGGTGCATGAAACCGTTAGTAGTTTATTATTCTTTGACAGGTAAAACGAAGCTGGTAGCTCAAGCAATCGCCGAAGCGCTGAATGCAACGCTACTGGAGATTAAGGAGACAAAGCCCAGAAAACTGGGACCGTCCGTCTATTCGATTGGCGGCTTCGCAGCTAAAATGAACAGGGGGAGTAAGATAAATCCCATAGATGTCGATTTAAAGCAATATGAAACGATATTTATTGGTTCTCCAAACTGGTGGTCAAGTCCAGCACCGGCTATTAACTCATTTATATACAAGGCAAATTTTGAAGGTCGGAGTATTATTCCGTTCTTTACCATGGATGGCAACAATTCAGAGAAAGCCTTGGCGAACATAACGGCTAAAATAGAGAAAAACCAGGGCAAGGTAGTAGGCTCTTTTGCCATAACATCGTATGGAGTATCCGACGAGGAAATCATAGCCAGGGCTAAAGAGGCTATAAAAAATTATCGTGATTATCATTACTCAATCAACTGGGTAGAGGAACCCAATCGCAAACAGGCTGGAGGTGAGCACTTACCCTAGCCTGTTTGTTTTTATCTTCTATAGTCATTGACACCCTCTAACCCAGTGTTATAATCCACATAAAAGGAGGTGGATTATGCTACCACTAGCAGTACGAGATGTATATGAGGAAATCTTAGCGCATATAAATAAACTGGGTGGCTCATACCCAGATTGGTATTGTGGTATCGCATCTAATTGGGTAAATCGTTTAATTATAGAACACAAAGTTCCCAAAGAAGGTCATCCTTATATTGCCCGCCAATGCTATACCAGTGACGATGCTAGAGCCGTACAAAGCGCATTACTTGAACTGGGTTGCGATGGTGCGCCAAGGGAAGGGGATAAAACCTCGGTTTATGTTTATGCGTATCTAAAGGGAACTATGACGAACCCGTAGATTGACCTCCTATTACCTCTGGCAACGATATTATTAAAGTCTGAGAGCCTATCGTAATCTCCAGCCTATCGCCAACAATCTTGGCCTCTGCGTTCCCCTGAAAGAATGAATTGAAAGTTATTGGAATTTTCTCCAACATATATTTATCCCTCCTTACCTACTCCTATGGTATAATCACGAAAATTATTAAGGAGTCGCATCACCTGTGCTAGCTAAACTGACATTTCTGGGTGCATCGCGGAATGTTACAGGTTCCTGCTACCTTTTAGAGAGTCAGGATACCCGTGTGCTTATAGATTGTGGGCTGTATCAGGAGCGGAAGCACCAGGGGAGAAACTGGCAGCCATTTCCATTTGACCCCCAGTCAATTGATGCCGTTTTTTTGACTCATGCCCATCTTGACCATTGTGGACTTTTACCTAAACTGGTACGTGAAGGTTACAAGGGCAAGATATACTGCACTGAGGCGACGGCTGAGATAGCTCAGATTATCCTTCTCGATGCCGCAAAGCTGCAGGAAGAAGACGCTATATATAAGGCAAAACGCCATAAAAGGGAAGGCCGCCGTGGTCCTTATCCTGAAATACCTCTTTATACTGTAGAAGATGCCGAAGCAGTTGAGCCGCATTTTTCCGCCGTAGAATACCTGAGCTGTGTCGGAATTAACAGCAATGTCGAGGGCTGTTATTATGAAGCGGGTCATGTACTCGGGGCTGCAGTCATAAGTATAAATATCCAACAGGATGGCAAGAACCACAGAGTGATTTTTTCCGGTGATATCGGCGAGCCTGACCGCCCGATAATAAAGGACCCGGCTATTTTCGATGAGGCCGAATATATAGTTATAGAGTCAACTTATGGCGACCGTACTCACGAAGAACACGAGAGCATCGATATTCAAAAACAATTACGCGATTGTATCAACAGGACGGTAAGCGCCGGGGGCAACATCATTATTCCCAGTTTCGCTTTGGAGCGGTCCCAGGAACTACTGTATCACCTGAACGAATTGTTTTTACGTAAAGAAATTCCACCTTTAATCGTCTTTTTGGATAGCCCTATGGCAATACGGATTACAGAAGTATTTAAACGTCACGCTGAACTCTTTGACAAAGAGATGATGCAACGTCTGCGCCAGGGTAATTCCTTTTTTAGCTTTGAAAACCTCAAAATGGTACAGAGTGTGGAAGAGTCCAAAGCCATTAACAACATAAAGGGAAGCAGTATCATCATAGCTGGTAGCGGTATGGTAACCGGTGGCCGTGTGAAGCATCACATTGTCAATAACATCAGGAGGGCAGAAAGCACAATATTATTTGTCGGCTATCAAGCGGAGGGAACGCCGGGCAGAATATTGCTGGATGGTGCCAAGAAAGTCCGTCTCTTAGGGCAAATACATCCGGTGAAAGCACACATTGAACAAATCGAGGGGTTTTCGGCCCACGCCGACCGTGATGGACTACTAACCTGGCTATCCGACATTCGTGTCCCGCCGCGCTGTGTATTTGTCACTCACGGGGAAGAAAAAGCAGCCAATAGCTTTGCGAAGGTCCTGAATGAGAGGACCGGGTGGACCACAAAAGTCCCCCGATACAAAGATACCGTGAAGCTCGTTTAAATCGATAAAGAGGGTAGCATAATCACGAAGATTGCATGTACAATGAACTGGATAAGAACCAGTTTAAGGTGTAGGAGGAGTCCATGATAGATTACATGGTCAACTCTTTCAAATCTTTCTTTCAGAACCCCAGCGCCTCCGGGATTCATCTGGCCATAGCCATTGGTCTGGCTATAGCCTTCGGTGCGGTCTGGCTGGCCTGTTACCGGCCGCCGCTCTTTAAGAAACCCTGGCTCTGGGCGGTCCTCGTAAGCAGTGCCTTTCTAACCCTGGCTGCTCTTTGCTTTATTCAAATTCCCCTCCAGGCTTGGACTGGACAAGCGCTGAACCATTTCTGGAGCCAGGGGGTCCTCATGCGCTGGATTCTTCTGGCGGGGATACCACACATACTCCTCACCGGGCTGGTGCAGGAAGGGTCAAAGTTGGTGCCGGTGGTTGTCTACTGGTGGCGTAGCGGCAAGAATATTGACCCCAAGCTGGGACTCGCCATCGGCGCCGTGGCTGGAGCCGGGTTTGGCATCTTTGAAGCGCAGTGGGCGCACAATCTCATCTTTGCCTCAGGGTGGACCTGGGAAGCAGTGCAAACCGGCGGCTTCATGGCACTGATCGATGCTGGATTTTGGGAGAGGTTCTTTGCCGTAGCCGCTCATATCGCTTTTTCCGCCCTGGCCGGGTATGGTCTGGCCAGGGGCCGGGGATGGCAGTTTTACCTCATAGCCTCTGTTATGCACGGCTTACTGAACTATAGCGCAGTTTTGTTTTACGCAGGGCTCTTTACCGTCGTTCATATTGGAATCTATGCTGCCGTGCTGGCTGTGCTGGTAACGGCCTGGGCCCTGTGGCTCCGCTGGAGAAAAAGGGCAGCTATGGTTGATCCTATAATATAATCTATGTGAAGTTATGGCCGTGAAAAAAAGCATTTTGCGCTGGGAGCTAGGGGGAATCGTCTTCATAGTTGTTTTGGGGTCGGTACTGCACTTTGCGTTCGAGTGGTCCGGGCGCTCGATTCCCATCGCCACGATTGCCGCCGTGAATGAGAGTGTCTGGGAACATCTGAAGCTGGGTTTTTGGCCAGCGTTGGTATATGCGGCTTTGGAATACAGCCGCTTTGGGAAGTCGGCGAACAATTTTTCCTTTGCCAAGACTCTAGGAATTTATCTAATACCAATCACTATTGTGGTCCTTTACTATGCGTACACAGCTATCCTGGGGCATGGTCTCTTGATAGTTGACATTGCGATTTTCGTTGTAGCTGTCATAGTCGGGCAGTTGGTGAGCTATAAATTGCTAATTGCCTCTCCATTACCGGAAAGGCTTAACCGTTTCGCCCCGATTGCTTTAGCGGTTCTGGGCATTCTCCTCGTGCTATTCACTTTCTATCCACCGCACTTGCCACTCTTCAGAGACTCCGGCACCGGTGCCTATGGTATTGCCGGATAGTACTGAGAAAAACGAAAGTGGCACGCAGCGAATTGTAGCCACAGTTTCTTAGGTTCTATTTTAGGTCTTGCTATCCAGTGGACTTATCATTAAGATATTGCAGGGAAAATCATCAAATAAAGAATAGATTGTCTTATAAAAGGAGAAAAACATGGAAGAGGAAAGAAAACGTTGGTACCACCGTCGCACCCCGATGATCATAGGCCCTATTTGGTTCATCGGCTGGCTATTTACAATCGGTTATGCCGGTCTGGTTTGGTGGCAGATTTTGCTTGCCCTAATAGTCTGGCCGTACTTTCTAGGCCGGGCACTGATGTGACCAGTTAGGAGAGCGTACTCTAATAACCCGAAGGGCAGAGTGCCATGGGCTCTGCCCGTGGGTATCTACGGCAGCCAAGGAAATCTCTGGGTGGTGATTTCTGAAATATTCGATATCCCAAAATTGAATCCAAGGAGTAAGAAACATGACTACCGACTCTTTAGAAAAACTTAGTAAGATTGAACTAGCTCATTATGCCATTGATGTATTAAGACGGATAATGTTGCACTACGGCATATGGTTCAACGAGCTCGTCCATCAGTTGGGTCTGGAAGAAGCTATTCGGCTTGAGGAAGAGGTTTCCGCCTCGTTTTTCCCTATAGCTATAAACCGCCTATCCAAGACTCTGGGCTTTCAAACTGAAAACGGCCTGCCACTCTGGCTGGTTAATATGGAAAAGGAAAGGTTAATCAGCCTGGTAAAAGCCATGTCCTTTAATTGGCTGGCAAGTGATGGGGTATGGTTCCGAGCTGTTGAGGATAACTATGATATGGATACCAGCAAAAGGTGTAACGATACCTGCTGGACCAGGTATTCGCCTCTGGAAGCAGCCATGATAAAATCGTTTTTGCAGCTTCCTCAGCAAAGCGGGCTGGACGGTTTAGAACAAGCTTTAAGCTTCCGGCTTTACGCACAAATCAATGAGCAGACAATCGAAAGGGCGGGCGATGAGCTTGTTCTTCGTATGGTGAAATGCCTGGTCCAGGGAACAAGAAAGCGCAAGGGGCTGCCCGATTATCCCTGCAAGTCGGCCGGAGTGGTAGAATTCCCGTCATTTGCCAGGATGATAGATTCCAGAATCAGGACCGAGTGCATCAGCTGCCCTCCCGACGAGCATCCCAAGGAATGGGTTTGTGCCTGGCGGTTTTACATTCCTAAGTAAGCGCCGGGGAGCCGGATTTGAACCAAGTAAAAGGAGGACTTGAAATAACGACCTGCCCCAAGTGTGCCAAGATTTACGGCCATAATTATGTGGTAGCATTTGCCGAGGTGTAAGATACTATCTTCTTAATATGGAAAATATCGGATTAAACGGTGGTATTGACAACAAAAGCATGGATGGCTATTCTGAACCTATGACGCCAATATTAAGGGGGTTGGTATGAAACTATCACCAGAGGAGAAGAAGAGAATCTATGAGGAAGAGAAGGCGCGGATTGAGGCACGGGAAAAGATAGAGCGCGAGAAACTGACAGAGCCAGCAGGTACAAGTACAGGGCTATCGCCAAATATTGCCGGATTATTGTGCTATGTTGGCGCATGGGTAAGCGGCATTATCTTTTTCGTTCTAGAGCAGAAAAACCAATTTGTTCGTTTCCACGCGGCACAGTCAATTGTTGCGTTTGGCACCATCACAGTTGCCGGGATTATAGTTGGTCTGATACCAGTGGTCGGTGATGCTTTCTCTACAATTATAGGAATTATAGGGTTCATTGTTTGGATAATAATGATAGTCAAGGCTTCTAGTGGTGAGTGGTATAAACTACCATGGGCTGGTGATGTTGCTGAGAAGATGGTCGCTTCATCAAGGGTAAAAGGTGAATACGCTGAACCTCCGCCCTCAGAACCAACAGCAGAACCAGAGGCAGAAGCAGCAGCACCTACGCCACCCCCCGCTACAGATTCAGGTAAAGGAATCGGAGATAAAATAGACGCTCATTTTAAAGGTAGAAGAGGTAGAATAACAACTTCCGTTTTTGCCATCGCCTGGAGTATCGTTTTATTAATATTCTTCAACTTTTTTAATCAATACGTAGCCTATTATCATTCGGAAACAGTAGACGGCGTTACTACATGGATAAGATATCCGTTCTTTACAGAAGACATCAATCTATGGCTACCGATTCTTACAGCAACTCTAATCATAACTATTATCGGTCACATTATTTTGATTATCCTCGATAGGTATGTATTGCGTGAAATGATTCATATCGTTATAAATGCATTTTCACTCTGGACGGTTTTAACCCTTCTAACTGTCTTTCCTTTCGACTTCAGTGTAATACCTAGCCCTACTGCAGCTGAGGCTACTTATTTAGGCGTCAAGATATTCTTGATTTTTATTTCAGTCGGGGTAGGAATCGCAATACTGGTTAGTGTGATAAAGCTAATTGTTAATGTAGTCAGGGGAACTGCTAGTTACGAGGAGAGTATTTAACTAATCAGTTTTGCCAAATTGACCGCCTATCAAAAGGCATTTATTCAGAGGAAAGGTGTGGATTAAATCAATCTCCACACTGGCCTATGGTTAGAGAGCCTATTCCTGCATTCTACGACTTCTTGCGTGGTATAATTCAGTGGAGGCAGGTCAAAGATAAGGAGGTGTGATATGAAGAAAGCAATAATAATAATTGCAATAGTGGCAGCGGTAGCGGTAACCTGTACCGTGTTAATCTTAAGGGGTTGGCCGGAAGGTCTGGTTGGGTCCGGAAATCTCGAGACCGAAGAGTATGCTTTTACTAATTTCACGAAAGTTGAAATCAGCGACGCTTTTGACTTTGAAATTAAACAATCTAGCTCGTACAGTATAAATGTTACTGCCGACGATAATGTAATAGACCATGTCCGGGTTTCCCAAGACGGTCAAACCCTGAAGATAAGTCTTGAGAGAGGTTTACGCATCGGGTCCGTAACTTTGAGGATAGGCCCTGGAATATTTCCACTCCCTGGGTCGGTAACTCTGAGGGCTTTCGTGACTATGCCTCAGCTTCACGGCCTGACTGCCTCCGGAGCATCAAACGGTACTGTTTCCGACTTCAGTTCCACTGAGGATTTGGATATCACGGTATCCGGAGGCAGCAGGGTTACTGGTGACATCACAGCAGGCAATGTCGAGTTTAACATAAGTGGAGGAAGCACTATTCAGCTGGAAGGGTCTGCTAATGACATGGATGCTAATGTAAGTGGCGGTAGCCATTTCAATCTTGACGCTTTCACAGTTAATAATGCCGACGTCAATTTTAGTGGTGCCAGCACGGGCACTGTAAACCTGGATGGTAGACTGGATGCTAACCTTAGCGGTGCATCAACACTATGGTACATTGGCGAGCCTACGTCGACCGACATCAATACATCCGGTGCGTCTACAGTCAGTAAGAAGTAAAGACTTCGCCGATGTGACCGAGTGCCAATCACACACCCAGAGGCGCAGCAGCTACTGAGCGACGGTCTATTAAATAGTTGTTTAGACGCTGTTCTGTGGGGTGATTTTTGGTTGGTTCGCTAATCTGCTTTACTTTTATTTACGCTTGAGAGATAGCAGGGTAACATTGGAAGTTGCTATCAGGCAAATTCCAACAATCCCCATGATTGTGGAAATACCTGTGGTATTTTCTCCCAGGATATCACCATCAAACATAAAAATAGCAGCTATTAATGCTATAACAAGCCCTATTATCCATTGTGCGTAGAATGCTTTCTTCCGTTTATTGCTTATTCCTTCTGGCTTCTCCTCTTTATGCCTCCTCCAAACTAATAATGCTACAACTACCAATATAACACCAATAATAATAATCACAATCGGTATGCTATTGACCATCTTCAACACCTCCAATTATTGTTTTTCCATCATACTACGTTTCATCTCCCCAGGTTGTCAAGTGGACTGAATTTCTGGTAGCGGCTGGATTTTAACCACAGGGGATAGAGAGTCAGTCTCGAAAAGGGGTCATTTATTTGAGAAAATAGCTGCAATGCCAACACCTACGAGTACTACCCCGATTACCATTAGCAGTATTGAGTAAAAGCCGCTTCCAATATCTTTGAGGGACACATATGACAGGATAAAAAGCACTGCGCTAAGACTAAATGGTGCAATGATTCTAGCTAACTTCATTTTGCTGCCCTCCTTCCAAATCGGTTAACCATTTAAATACCCCTCCTCTTGTTTTTGTCTTTTGACAAACCCATATATTCCAAGAACAACTAATGATGAACCTTGTTAGAGACATGAGCATTCCTCTACCACTACTACAATGCAGAGGGTCGAAAGAGGTTGCATTATTCCGTTCCGCCTAATATATCCGCCAAGATAAAACCATTTACGTGTTGATACGCTTGTGGAATTTGAGTAATGCCTTGGTCGGTTAGAGAGGATCTATGTTTATTAGTGGCAGCGGCTGGATTTGAACCAGCGACCAAAGGCTTTGCTAGTCCCCTCGGGAGAAAGTCAATCAGGAGTACTGGAGGAGTGAGGGATTTCCCCTTTTTTTGCGACTAGTACTATGAGAAAGGTAATAGTACTTTCGTACTATGAACAATACAGATGATTCTGCCAGCGACGAAGAACAATTAGCGAGCGTGCCGATGGATTACAGCGCTTTGCTGGCAATGACACGCCCACTGGTCATTACGGAAGATGCCCTCCTGTCATTGCGAGGAGAGGAGGTTTTTCGCTTAGGCTTCGGAATCTCGCCTGAACCAGCCGATCGTCGCGCGGAGTTTGCCCTGAGGAGAGGCGAAATCCTTTGCCCTGAAGGTGAATGTGATGTAGCGCGGGAGTCTATCTTTGCCTTGGGCGAAACAGGTTCGAATTTGAAACTCAGAATTTATCTTGGTATGTCCTGAGCTAGTCCATTATGGAGGTATAGAGCTTAAGGCTATCCTCGAACTTCACTGACCTAAACAGCATCGGTCTTGTAGTCCCTTGGTTCATCTACAAGCACCGGGGAATAGGGAGCAGGGAATCGATCTGTCTTAATTTTGTAATTTACCTACCTCATAATCCAATCTATCGTCACGATAAAATGCTAGGAGTAAAAAGTGGAAAAACGATGTCACATCATCGCACAGGGCATCAGTTCATTTAGCTCCCAAGAACCTGAACAGCAATTGTTCCAATAATGTCCCATTCATGTCAGCAATATGCTCTGTATTGTCTATTATTATCTATATTATTCTATATTTGACTAGAAACTTCTATTGAGATACTATATATTCTAAATAGCTCAAGGATAATAAAATTGGTGCGAAAGAGATCGAGTAGGGACATCGAGAGAATATTTTTCACCTTTGCAGAGGCACAAGAGTTCCTCGGAGTTAGCCATCAGACGATATATAAACTTATGAAGGATGGGCTGCCCTCTCATAATATTGGCAAGAAAAGGGTATTCTTGAAAGAGGATCTGGTCAGGTGGATAAAGGAGCACTAGGTTGAATTACGAAGCTTGATGTCAACGGGGTTCATAAAGCGATGCGCGTTTTACTAGATACAAATATTTTCATATATAGGGAGAATGACCACATAATTTCATATGGTCTGCAACAATTATTATCTGTCTTGAACAAGCTCAAAACTGAGCTATTAATACACCCTCTATCCTTGGAAGAGATTAGAGGAGACCAAGATACAAGGCGTCAAGCTGTTATGCTATCAAAGATCGGAACATATCCTCTACTGGAAATGCCACCAGTTCCGGAGGAAGACCTTGAATTCTTCAATATTATCGAACAGAAGGATGAGGCCCATGATTTAATCGATAATCACATACTCTACACCGTTTACAAGGATGCCGTTGATTTTTTAGTCACAGAGGATCGGGATATTCACAAGAAGGCTATCAAACTGGGAATTGATAACAGAGTGCTTCTCATCGCAGAGGCACTCACTATTTTTCGCGGTCATCTTCAGAAAGATAGCATTATTATTCCTCCGGCTTTGGAACGTAAGCCTATATACAACCTTAATCTTAGTGATCCATTTTTTGATTCATTAAAAGAAGAGTATCCAGAATTTGACGACTGGTTCAAGAAAATCAAACGAGAAGGGAGAAATTGCCTGGTTAACTATAAAGACGACGGTAGTATAGGAGCACTGCTCGTCTACAAGTTCGAAGACGAGCCGATTGATGCAATCCCCAAAACTCCTAGAAGGAAGCGAATTAAGCTATCAACATTTAAAGTGGCACAGTTCGGCTATAAAATTGGTGAACTATTTATTAAGCTGTCGATAGATATTGCCATCAAAAATGGTTTTTCTGAGGTGTATCTAACTCATTTTATTCAACCTGATGATAGACTTGTAGAATTGATCACTGAATATGGTTTTCACCATGTTGGGACGAATTCGCGGGGAGAAGCCATCTATATGAAGCAGTTGTTTCCTGAACCAACTGAGGCCAAGGGATTGTCACCCTTCGATATTACTAAGTTATATTACCCAAGTTATTATGACGGAGCAGATGTCAAAAAATTTATTGTTCCTATTCTTCCCCAGTATCATAGTAGGCTGTTTACCAACTATAAAGACAGACAAATAGAACTTGCAGAATCTGCTGGTTATTTCATTGTCGAAGGCAACACCATCAGGAAGGCCTATATATGTAATTCTAGGATTAAGAGAATAGCTCAAGGGGATCTCATACTCTTTTACGTATCAGAACGGAGACAACTCATATCAGTCGGAATTGTTGAAGCTGTTTTTGGAGGATTGCAGGATTATAAGGACATTATTAAGTTGGTTGGTAAACGGACGGTATATTCAGTCAAGGAAATACAATCCATTGCAAAGAAGCCGTCTCTCGTGATCTTGTTCTGGCAATATTGGCATCTCCAGCAACCACTGTCGTATCTACGTTTGAAGGGGATGGGTATTCTGAAAGGCCCGCCGCGCTCCATTATGCAGATTTCAGAAGAGGAATATTCACTCATAAAAGAGGCAGGTGAAATAGATGAACGTTTTACTATCAATTAGACCCAAATATGCAGAGGCTATAACGGCAGGAAGAAAGTCATTCGAGTTTCGCAAGTCTATATTCAAACACCACTGTGTTGAAAGGGTCTATCTATACGCTACAAGGCCAGTCAGTAAAGTGGTTGGCTCATTTAAGGTTGGCGAAATTATATGTAGCGAACCGAAGCTATTGTGGGAGAAGCTTGGTCGTCTCTCTGGTGTCAGTAGCAAGGATTTTTTTAAATATTTCAAGGACAATGATATAGGCTTCGCAATAGAAATTAAGGATTTAGAAGTATTTCAAACACCAGTTAATCCTAGCTTATTCATTGAAGGATTTACGCCACCGCGTTCTTTTAAATATATTGATGGTCAATTATCATGCGTGTATAAGCATGAATAACTCGAAGTTCGGCATAAATATTCAAAGCTCAGAGAATTTACCACGCACGCTGTGAATATGCATCCCAGAGAATCCCAATAAGTCTATCGGTAGATTTTACAGACTTTCTGACCGCCGATAAAAAGGCAGTAGTATAGAGCAAACCCCAACGGATTATATAGTATAATTCAGTAGGATTTAGCTAAGTTGTCTAGGTGGGGTGGTGGTACGTCATGAATGAGCTTAGGTGCTTTATAGCAATGGCATTGGGACACGAAGATACTGATAAGGTTTATGATGATTTAATTATACCTACCTTGAGGGATAGGAAAGTAAGACCTATCCGAATTGACCGTATTGAGTATAATGATGATAGATGACAGAATATATTGCCTTTCAGCAATTTACTCCTAAAGAACATCAAAGTGAGAAAAGATGTATATGGTGCGGTAAGGAAAAACCTCGTAACAGAGCACATATCATCTCAAAGAAGCTTACCCTAGCATCGCATAACAACATTATTTTAAAGTACAGCGTATGTCAGAGTTGTAATTCTAAGTTTGGACAAATAGAAAATTGGATACTGCGAAATTCGCCCTTGGGGTGGACCCGTTTCTTCCATTACTGGAGTAGCAACAAAGAGTCTGATTCTGGTTCTATACCAAGTTATTTTTATGCGGAGGACGAGCATGAATGGCTGGCCTACCGATTGGAAGGCGGGAAGGAAGTTAAGGCAATCGACAGCCAACTCATATTAAAACAAGATGGACAACTAATATTGATTACAGAACAACCTGAGTCATTACTGGATATGATTCGTGATCACATAAGAATTGGTAACTTTATACCAGATCTTAAATTTTCTCTACCAGAGGATTTCTCTCCACGTGCACTTATTCATAAAGGGCAAGTTATTGTTATCGCTCGTACTCAAGAGGAGATTGATTCAATCATTGAAACCATTTGTAGTAATACCTATAATGAGATATCTAAAAGCAGAGTGCAGCCTAAGAGTGCTGGACCTGATAGACAACATTTCAAATGGTCTAGAGAAAATTGGATAAGGCTATGTGCTAAAATTTCATTCGAGACCCTGTGCCTTTTTGAGGGCCCAGAGTACTGCCTAAAGTCAGATTTCAACAAGGTTCGTTCCTTCGTTCTAGCAGGTGCTTCAAGCGATTATCGTGAAATAATATTTGATGAGCATGGGCCACAAGGTTTTAAGGACATTCCAAACACTCAAGGATGCATTGATATGACTCAAGGGCAGAATTGCCCGCGAGATTTTTTTGCTCTCTTACCGCATACCAGTCCAGGAATGCATGACGTTATTCTTTACGAGGTAGAGGGTTGGGTGTGTTCTAGTATTTCAATATCGGGATTTCCAGCTTGCTGCATTGTTCTTGGTGGGCCTAATGTCCATCTCAAAGACTTATACATTTTTGTTTATGATGATCAAGCGGACGAGTTTGATACCCTGTGCCTTGCTTATGACCATAATAAACCAGTTCTTCCTGTTCCTATACAGGGCAAAATGAGAGAGGAATTACTTCGTACATATAAGTTGGGTAGAGGGTAGTTAATAGATAACAATTTCAATAAACTGAACAAAGAGGGCTAATAATTGATTGTTAAAGATTGTTAAACACTATTACTATTACAATGACTGGAGCACCCAATGAATAGGATAAAGAGGAAATTTTGAGGAGGTAGGCTCATGGTAACCAAAGAGGGAGTTATAGTTCATCCCTGGTATAAAGGCAATCATGAATGGAAGGTAAAAGGAATAGCCAAACTCAATAAACTCATACAGTATCATGATCTCCGTCAGGGAAAGGTCGGCTATGACCCAAGGATACTTCTATTAGACTCAGAAAAGACAGGCAGAGCATTGTGGTTTGCCTATTGGATCTCGACTGACAAAACTAAGGGCAAGCTGAAATGGGGACAAGGTCCTCCTGTGCTTGAAGAAGATAGCCTTTTGCAGCTGTTGAAAGAGGCAATCAGCCAGAACTTCTTCGGCAGAGATTTCATAGAAGAATTAGCCAATGAATTAAACAAGGCTTTGAAATGGGTAAAAATAGCTCAACCAGTGGATTTGGAAAGGAGAAAAGATATATGAATATGCTGGAAGCAGTAGCTACGTGGTATGCATGCCCCTATGGCTTGTTGCACTGCAAAGAAAACGAGTGTGGCGCTTATTTGTTCGTGGACCCTCGTCCAGAATCATCTAAGGGCACTGGACCTGGAACAACAGGGCAGAGGACATTGTGTAGTCTCCTAGATGATCTGAATGAACAAATTATGAGGAAGACAGATATTCAAGACTGAAATAGTGGGATTCGGTCTATCTGTTTGTAGGGCTTCCAATCCCTTGTCTAATCAAATGTTGGCCTGGTATAGGTCTTCTGCTTGAGGTTATGTAGGAGTATAATTCACTTAGGAGGAGGTAGAAAATGAAAATAGGATACAGGCAGTTGAGAAGAAGACTTACTGGAATTTCAACACCCTTCGGTGGAGCGTCATGGATTCCAACTGAGCCTGATCGTGATATAGTGAGGAGACTAATGACATTTCTTGAGGATAGGAGAGTATTGTACATTGAATATGCTATGGAAAGCCCCGATTGGGTTAATGATTCAGTTTTGGAAATTCGCGGGCAACTCACGGATATTCTTATGTCGTTAGATGCAGATTCGCCTATTGCTCCTCACTTGAAGGCAATGAGAGCAGCTTGTCGGAAGTTCTTAAATCAAACGCAGGGGCAAACAGGAAGATGGCATATGAATCCCGAATTTATGATGTCTCTTGGGGAAATGAGAGCAGTGTTTGGAATTCACATTGCCCAACTGTGCTCGAAGTACAAAATAGATGTCGAAGGCGAGCTAGCAGAATCTCTACCGGTTGAAGACGAATGAAGATCGAAGGATGTAGTATAGTAGATAACTTGCTACGGTAGGTTATCTATAGGACTATACCTCTTGTGTGCCTTTACGGCATCATAGCATCCTACTGCCTGGCAATATCGGTTAGTCATCATTAGTGTAGTATGTCCCAATAGCCTTTGTAGCATCAGGCTATCTCCACCGTTCTTTCGTGATAGGACTTTCAGAAAACACGTGGCAGCGGCTGGATTTGAACCAGCGACCAAAGGCTTATGAGTCCTCTGCTCTACCCCTGAGCTACGCTGCCCGAAAACAGTTTAGCATTGGCTAGGGGAGACGGTCAAATTAAGAGAAGTGATTTTTGTGACATTACAGCTATTACCAAGAGGTATTCCGAGCTTGCAGATTCATATACATTGGAGGATAATTAAAGAGCGCCAAGTTTCCAAGCAGAACCACTAAAGGGAGGTAGAGTATGTCAAGGCATTTTACACTGGAATATTGGATGGATGAGGGTTGGTATGTCGGGAGGTTGAAGGAAGTCCCGGGCGTATTTAGTCAGGGCGAGTCTCTGGAAGAATTAGAAGAAAATATCCGGGATGCCTATCATTTAATTGCTGAGGAGGAACTTCCACCTCGAATTATAGCCGAAACGAAAGAAATAGGAATAGAGGTGTGAAACGGCGTGATCTGGTCAGAGAACTAGTCGCCGAAGGATGCTACTTGAAGCGCCATGGCAGAAAGCATGACATATACATTAATCCCAAAAACGGGAAAAAGGCTCCAATACCTCGTCATCCTGAAATTAAGGAGAGCCTTTGCGAGCTGATCAAGAGGCAACTCGGGCTTAAATCCTTGTAATTCAATAAAAACAGTGCTGTTTTTAAGAGCTATTTGAGCCGTACAAGAGGCATAAATTGAAAGAGCCGTTTGTTAAATTCGTAGAGAGGGATTTGCCAACTGGAGTGTTGCTTATCACCTGCGGCTTGCCGGGCACCTGGAAAACTGAGACCAGCGAGGAGATTTCCAGGATTAAGGGCTACCCAATCCTTCGGTCCGACCTGATTAGACTGGAGGTGCTCAAGAACGAGGATATATTTGATGAGAAGGTCGCCTCGGATATGAACAAACGAACAATGGTCTATGATGAGACGTTCCGACGGGCAGATGAGGCCCTGGAGAAGGGGGATAGTGTCATACTCGATGCCACCTTCGTCACCCAATCGTTGAGAAGACGGGCTGCTGAGATAGCCGCCAGACATAATAAGACATTCGTCATCCTGCAGACCCATTGCCCGCAAGAGGTAGCCATCGCCCGGATACTAAGACGTACCCAGGAGGATTACGAATCTAATGCCCTCACCGAGCAGGCCTACCTCAACAATAAAAAGAAGTTCGAAGAAGTGGACGTGGATGACTTGAAGCGATTGTACCCCAAACTTAATATAATTCACCTGACAGTTGATACCCGATACGACCCGCCCGAAGATTGGTATATCATCGGCATGGAAAAGAGATAGGAATGAAGATAGATTTGCACATCCATACCAAGACCGGCTCGGATGGCAATCTCCCTATTGAAGAGGTTTTCCAAGAAGCCAAAAATAGAAACATTGATTTAATCTCGATAACTGACCACGATTCTATAAACTGCCAGGAAAGAGCCATCGCCCTGGCGAGAAAGCATGGCATGTCTTACATCACAGGGGTGGAATTAAACGTGACTTTCCATTATCCTGAGGGCAATAAAGATGTTTCCCTGGATTTCCTGGGATATGGGTATGACATCGGCAATCAAGAGCTAAAGAGCAAGCTTCAATTGATAAAAGAACACAGGGAAAGAAGAGCGCGTCAGATTTTAAAAAACCTGAACGTTGAGTTCGATAAAGAGGGTATAGAAAGATTTACCGAGGAAGACCTCAGGAAAACAGAAGCTAGTGTAGACGGCGTGTTCGGGCGACCCCACATAGCGAACTACCTGATAGAAAAGGGGATTGTAAAGGATAAGCAAGAAGCCTTCGATAAATATCTGGTCAAGTGCGATGTCCCCAAGTACCCACTCTCTCTTGCTGAAGCATCAAAGCTGATCAGGAACGCCGGAGGTGTACTGGTACACGCCCACCCCAATGACCCCCACGGCACATCCCTGGTAAGCATAACGCACGATTTGGAGGAACAAACGAGGGTCATAGAAAAATATATGCTACAATACATCGATGGTGTCGAGTGCTGGCATTCCAGACATGACGAGAAAACCACGGCACACTATATTGAGTTTGCCAGAAAGCACAATATGCTCATGACCGGCGGCAGCGATTGTCATCAAAAACCGATCATTATGGGCACATTGGATATACCTGATTGGGTTGCTGAGCAGTTCAAACTAACGCAATTATTACGGAGCTAAAAAGATGAAGAATTATGACATTAAAGACCCCTCCCTGGCCCAGGAGGGCAAGCTTCGCATCGACTGGGCTGGCAAGGAAATGCCAGTCGTCAAACTAATAAAGGAAAGATTCGGCAGGGAAAAGCCCCTTGAGGGAGTGCGTGTATCTGCTTGCCTCCATATCACTACGGAAACAGCCAATTTAGCTCTGGCTATAAAAGAGGGTGGTGCTGAAGTAGTCCTGTGCGCCTCCAATCCTTTAAGTACCCAGGACGATGTAGCTGCTGCCCTGGTTGACTACGGCATTCCCGTCAACGCCATAAAGGGAGAGGATAACAAGACTTACTACCGACATATCATCACCGCCCTGGAACATAAGCCTCAGCTCACCATGGATGACGGCGCGGACCTGGTTTCCACCCTTCATAAGAATTATACCGAACTGGCTGCTAAAGTCATTGGCGGCACTGAAGAGACGACCACGGGGGTCATCAGGCTGAGGAACATAGCGAGGGCGGGTAAATTGATTTACCCTATTATTGCCGTAAACGATGCTCAAACCAAACATTTCTTTGACAACAGGTATGGAACGGGGCAAAGCACAATTGATGGCATCACCAGGGCTACCAATATACTCTGGGCGGGGAGGAAAGTGGTTGTTTGTGGCTATGGTTGGTGTGGCAAAGGGATAGCCAAGCGGGCTCAAGGGCTTGGGGCGCAGGTTATCATCACCGAGGTCCAGCCTATCCCTGCTCTGGAGGCTGCCATGGATAGCTATCAGGTCATGCCTTTGATTAAGGCTTGCGAGATAGGAGAGGTCTTCATCACCACCACGGGCGATATGAACGTCATTGATAAGGCACACATTTTAGAGATGAAAGACGGAGCTATTGTGGCTAATAGCGGCCACTTCAATGTAGAAATAAACATCCCGGCTTTGGAAAGCCTGGCCAAATCTAAGAAACGAATACGTTCTTTCGTCGATGAATACACTTTAGGCGACGGACGGCGTATCTATCTATTAGGCGAGGGCAGGCTAATCAATCTAGCTGCCGCCGAGGGACACCCGGCTAGCGTTATGGACATGAGCTTTGCCAACCAGGCTCTATGTCTGGAGTATCTTACCAAGATGAAAGGAAAGCTTGAGCCCGCGGTCTATCCTGTGCCTGAGGAAATTGACCAGGAAGTAGGTAAACTAAAGCTCGCCGCCATGAATATCGCCATTGATTCCTTGACCGAGGAGCAAAAGAATTACCTGGCAAGCTGGGAGTTAGGAACATAAAAAGGAGTAAAAATGCCGAACAGCTTTAATCAATCGGATTCCTATTTAGCCACTGCGGAGTGCGTCACCGAGGGGCATCCTGATAAGCTATGTGACCAGATTTCAGACGCTGTCCTTGATGCCATGCTGGCACAGGACCCCTTCGCCAGGGTGGCCTGCGAAGCCTCTGTGGCCATGGGTATGGTGATGGTTCTCGGTGAGATTACCTGCAAGGGTTACGTGGAAATTCCTGACATTGTGCGCCGGGTAATCAAAGAGGCAGGCTATACCAAACCTGAATATGGCTTTGATTATCGGACCTGCGGAATCATAGTCTCCCTTAAGGAACAGTCAAGCGACATTGCTGCCGGGGTTGGTCAATCTTTAGAAACAAGAACAGGAGAGGCAACTGACAAGGTTTTAGATAAAACTGGCGCCGGTGACCAGGGAATGATGGTTGGCTTTGCCTGTAGAGAAACTCCTGAACTCATGCCTTTGCCTGTTGCACTGGCGCACAAGCTATGCCGGAGCTTGGCTCAGGTAAGAAAAGATGGAGCCGTGCCTTATCTCAGGCCCGATGGCAAGTCTCAGGTAACGATAGAGTATAGTCATGGCATACCCAAGAGGGCGGTCTGTGTTGTTCTTGGTGCCCATCACGACCCGGGGGTGGAACGTAAAATCATCGAGCACGACCTTATAGAGCAGGTGATTAAGAAGGTCATTCCTCCCAGTTTGCTGGATAACGAGACCAAATACTACATTAACAGCGCCGGTCAGTTTGTCATCGGCGGGCCGGTGAGCGACACCGGTTTTACCGGGCGCAAAATCATTGCTGATACTTATGGCAGTGCCTGTGGACATGGTGGAGGCTCTTTTTCAGGCAAAGACCCTACTAAAGTAGACCGCTCCGCCGCTTATATGGCCAGATATGTCGCCAAGAATATAGTAGCTGCTGGACTTGCTGATTACCTCGAGCTTCAGGTTGCCTATACTATCGGAAAGGCTCATCCCCTGTCATTATCCATCGAGACATTCAGCACGGGAAAAGTCCCTGATGAAATCATATTAAATCTCATAAACAAGCATTTCGACTTCCGCCCTGAGGCTATCATAAAGACTTTGGACCTGCGCCGCCCCATTTACCGCCAAACTGCTACTTACGGGCATTTTGGCAGAGAAGACCTCAACCTGCCCTGGGAGAGAACGGATAAGGCCGAAATCCTAAGAAAAGAAGCAGGCTTGCAATAGCGCAAACCCCGGAACCGAGTCAAGAGTTCTCTTAGCACTATGTCCTGCCTTAATAATTCGTCAATTTGTGCATTGCTAGGATTACGTATATTTCAGCATATTGTGCTATAATTAAAAAGTTAACTTAGAACCTTAGTGGACACCTGAATAATCAAGGGGTGGACCAGTGTGACAAAGCTGTTATAGCGTGCTCCTATCTTGACTTTTCGCAGGCGGACTTTGTGTTTTTGTGTTTGGCGAGGTTGGTCGCATGAGTTTGATACTGGTCGATGACATAGCTAAAAATTACGGCAGGGTGGTTGCTGTGGATGGGCTCTCCCTGAGGGTGGAGGAGGGTAGCATTATGGGGCTTATAGGTCCCAACGGCGCGGGAAAAACCACAGCTATTAAGATAATTTTAGGCTTGCTTAAGCCGGAGAGAGGTTTTGTCAGGGTTTTTAGCGAGGAACCATGGGACAACCCAGATATCAAATCGAAGATAGGAGTAATCTATGAAAAAGCCCACTTCCCATCCCATCATAAGGTACTTGACTACCTGGAGAGAGTGTGTAGAATCTTTGGCAAACCCGAGTCCCGAGCCCGCGAAGTTTTAGCTTTAACGAGACTTGAGGATGCTCATGACAGAAACATAAAGGCGTTGTCGGCTGGAATGCTCCAAAAATTCGCCATAGCTCATGCGCTGATCAACGAGCCAAGTCTCATCATTGCTGATGAACCTACATCAAACCTTGACCCTGAGTCTAGGAGCAACTTGCTAGATTTAATCCTGAAGCTTCACCGCGACGAAAATGTGACTTTTCTCATCTCCTCGCACATACTTCCTGAGCTGAGTAGGGTCTGTGAATCCGTGGCGATAATCAATCAGGGAAAAGTTTGGGCTTCGGGAAGTTTGACGGAACTTTCGGAGAAGCTTGGAGCCAAAACTACAAGGATATCTACTGATAATCCTGAGGCGCTTGGAGAGTTGGTAAGAAAACTGGAATATGTCAGCCGGGTGGAGGTAGACAGCAGGGGAGTTTCTGTAGGCGTGCTTGCCGGCGAAGATGAAAGGCTTTACGTGGACGTTCCCAAACTTGCCAAGGAAGCGAAGGCCAAAATTGTGGGAATAGAGACCGGAACAGCTTCCCTTGAAGAACTTTCTAGACTTGCCGTTAAGTCCGGACAAGGAGGAGGTCATAGATGGGAAAAGGCAGGCCCTTCTTAGAAATCTTTACCTGTGCTCTTAAGGAAGACTACAGGTTCCCGATCCTGGAGATCTTTGCTTTCTTTTTCGCCCTCGGGACATTTGTCTTTGCGGATTTGGGGGCATATGCTCGGAATGGAGAAACCTCCGCGTACAACTTGGTTAGCACTTTATGGGGATTTCCGCTTTTTTTCATCTTCGTGGTCTTAATTCTAAAGAATGTAGCCTACGGTCTGGGAAGCGATTTGGACAAAGGTGTGATCCAGACCCTGTTCTCATATCCTTTGAAGAGGCGATACATTCTCACGGCAAAACTTCTCTCAGCTTTAGGCATAGCGCTGCTTTTGTTCCTGGGAGTCCAAATTTTTGGTCTCTTCCTGTTAGCTCCAGACATCGTTGTTACCTATTCCAGCACGGTTTTCCTGACCTGTGCTGCTCATCTCTGTAGCCCAGCACTTTTGCTGGCTGGCCTCGTGCTGCTTTTGACTTTACTGTTGAAACGAGGGGGACTCGCCCTCATCATTGGAGTCGTTCTTTACCTTGCGTTTGCCATAATCTCTCCGTTGGCGACCTCCATCGCTTACGGAACAGGCTCCGATCTGGCCCTAAAAATCTCGGCTGTAATCGACCCTAACTTAGCTCTCCAAAGATATTATATGGGCACATCAGGCTTCTTCTTTGCTGAGGAAATATGGGTTCCAACCTTCTCAGAGGTCCTCCTTTACTTGGGGGCCGGATACCTGATTGTGGCTGCGATTTTCATCATTGGATACGTCTATTTCGAGAGGAGGTTGGGAATATGAGGTGGATAACTCTTCTGGGAAGAACGGGCACCGTAATTTTGATGGTCGGTCTAGCTCTTGTCCTCTTCTCGCTCATCTCTTCAGCTACTGAATATACACCTGGATTTCGAGAACCTGTTTCGCCTGAGGAATATCAGATTGTGCACTCAGGGGTTTACACGCCTCAAACTGGATTTCAAATCTCGGTGGAGGCTACCGATAACGTCCACGTTTATCTCCTCGGAGTAAGCCTGCTTGAATTCGATAACTGGAAAACACGGCTTGCGGAGGCATATCCTGATTTAGAATTGATTCGGATTGACTTCTTTGTCATGCCGATGATTTTTGTCATGGAGGCATATCCTGATTTAGATGATCCTCAAATCCCGGATATCATGGATATCATGTGGAACATAGCCATTTTAGACAATGGTCTGCAAACACACCCTGAGATCGTTCTGTGGGAGTCACCTCCGAGCACCACATTGTCCCATGAGTTCTTTCCAGCAGATGACCTTTACATCACGGTCATAGTTGCCAATCCATCCTCTGATACGGTGGAAGTCGAAATGGAGATAACGGATTTAACAGCGCTGGCAGCGAAAGAGAGGGTTGTCGTGGCAGCCAAATTGCTCGTCTCAATAGGCATTGCGCTAGCCATTCCATGGTTAATCTCGAGCAAAGTTAAAAAAGCACCTTGAGACAGAGAAACACCTACTGAAATAGCATAGTGCCCGTCAACGCATACTAAATGGTCGAATATGGTCCTCTCGGACATTCAGCACGGGAGAAGTTCCTGACGAAGTCATACTAAATCTCATAGACAAGCATTTCGACTTCCGCCCTGAGGCTATCATAAAGACCTTGGACCTGCGCCGCCCCATTTACCGCCAAACTGCTACTTACGGCCACTTTGGCAGGGAAGACCTCGACCTCCCCTGGGAGAGAACGGATAAGGCCGAAATTCTAAAAAAAGAAGCAGGCTTGTAAAAGTTCGAATCCCAAAACCAAGTCACGAATCATTTTAGCACTATGTCCCGGCTTAACAATTCGTCATCTTGTTTAATTTATCAAAGCACAATCGGAGTTGGACTTTATAGACCCGGCATAGCAGTGCCCGGTTACACCAGCCGCCGGTCAACGGGTCACAACAATCAGGGTCATCAAGCGTCAGGACGTTGGCATTTGATTCCCAGAGTCCGTGGAGGGAAGGTTCCGCTCCCGGCATCTCCGGGAACCACCAGCTGGCTTCACAATTCACCACGTTTCTGAGTATGCCAGGGTTGAGATGTGCCTTTTGCTTAATTCTTCCTCGCCTTGTTTCAATAAATATCCAATCGCCTTCACTGATACCTAGTTTATGGGCGGTATCCGGATGAATATCCGTCAGCGGATCAGGGTGTCTCTCTCTCATTCCAGTGCCCCATTGCCTGTGCTCTGAGTGGAACATCGGCATAAACCTGCCGCCGGTATTTAAAATCAAGGGATACTCTCTGGCTACCTCCGGTGTGCTCACTGGGCTTTCCGGCGGCTCTTCGTAGAAAGGCAAGGGGTCATAGCCCAGTTCTTCAAATCATAATACCCCCTGGCAACGCGATAGCGACAGATTTGTTGCCCCCCCAGCCAGAGCTGGGTTACCTTGGCATCTCTAAGGCACTTCTCATAAGGGAAGCCCTCTGAAATCGCCATTGAGCCCAGCAGCTCGGCACCTTTGTTCACTATTTCCACCGCCATGTCTGAAGCAAAGACCCTGGTGGCCGCTGCCTTGGATATGAACTTCGGTGACCACGGCGGACCATATATATCAAGATGATCCATCATGTTACTAAGGTTGTAAATGCTTGCCCTCATCATATCTATACCGATCGCCATATCGGCGATTATCCCGGCTACTATGCTGTGCTGCCTTACCGGTTTAAATCCGCCCATACGAGTTCCGGTATACTCCAGCACTATCTCAAAAGCACGCTCGGCAATGCCCAATGCCATCGTTGACGAATGCCAGCCAGTTCCCGATTCTAAGAAGTGGTAAAAATTGGCATCCTTACCGGGCCCAGCAAGCCGATATTCCTTAGGCACCCGAACATTGTCATAATATACAGCACTATTTATTGATGTCTTGAATAACATCTTCTTTTCCGGCTTACCAAACGTCAGCCCCGGGGTATCCTTGGGAACATAAATCAGGGCAACACCTTCGTCTCCCGCATTGGGGTCAGTGGTACATACGGTCAAATAGCATTCTGCAATCCCGCCATGAGTTGGCCATGCTTTGCTACCGTTTACGACATATTCATCGCCTTCAAGCTTAGCCGTGGTCTTAATCCCAGCACCTCCAAGGAGAGGATTCTCAGAATCTGCACCTCCAGCTTCATCGGTCATGGAAAGGCAAGCGTAGGCTAACTTGCCGCTGCAAAAACTCGGAATGAACCTATCCATAACCGTCTTGTTTTGGGCTTTTATTGCCGGTTTAAGAATAATGCCCCAATTGATACCTACCGATAGACTTATGCCCCCGTCACCTTTGGCTAACTCTTCACAGATAATGCCTAAGGCAGTATCTGTGCCATTTCCCCCACCATACTCGGCAGGATATCCCAGTGCCTGAATCCCCAAGTCAACAAGCTTTTGATGGACTTCCTCAACCAGACTATAGTCCGCTTCCAATTTTTTGGCATTGGGTATGATCTCCTTTTTGACGAACTCTCTTACTGTCTCTCGAATCAGGCGGTCTTCATCAGTTAATATGTGTTCCAAATTCATGGGAGCTCCTTTCTCAGTCCTTTTTCAGTCCGTCATATCCACTACCGTTGCGGCTGAACAACTTCATGCACTAAGGGTAAGAGAATTGGAAAAGCTACCTTAATCGCTTTCCCCATGATAAAGTTCGATACCCCCAAGTATATAAAAATCAGCCGCCCATTTGGATAACCATTGGAAAAAAAATTCCTTAAAGGCTTTGCTCTCCCTGGACTTTCCCCATTCCTCGAGGCTGGTTGCATCCAAAATGGCAATGTAATTGAACGGAGGCTTTGTTGGACTTGGTGGGCTGCTTTTCTGGCCGTTCCCCTGTACTCCTCCCATCATTTTGAGGAGTGTAAAACTTTTCGATCCGGGCAGCCCAATCAACAAGGGCCCTTTGTAGTCTTCACACCACTTTACATAGTCCTCCTCTTTGACATCGTCCCTCAGGTTGTAAAGAATAAGCTCCTTCGCCATTTTTGACATCCTTTCTCAAGATTTTGCTTTAACTGGGAAATGACTGACCAACTCAGATGTTACTACAGATAATTCGGTTTGACAATACTGGAGCTATTGTGAAACAGGCCGCAGGATAATTGACAGCCCTTCAAAGGGAAACTATTATGAAGCCAACGGTAGCTTCTATGATTGATAATCTCGGAGAGATATCATCTCTCTGGCATACTACAAAATTTCACATAGACAACTATGAGTGGAGGTGATAACCGTCATGATGTGACAATGTGATTGGGCATAGTCTGAAATACTAAAATGCCAAAGGAGGTGGAAATGATTGGGAAAGTCGGATTTGATGATGTGCAGAGGAAGACGAAAAGGGGTGAATCTGGACTTAAATTGGGTGTGGCTGGAGGGGTAATTATGGCACTGGCCGGTCTTATGCTGCTTCCCGGGGCCCTCGCCATTACTGGCGGAGTGCTCAGCGCGCGCAAACCCGTCAGCGAGTCCGGCACTGCCGAAATTGAGCAATAACGATAAGCAAGGCTTTAGTCTTCGTCGGAAATATTATGCAGATTAAGGTCTTAGGCCACATCATAATAGGCGAGAATAGATACTTCAGCTTTGCCGATGCCGGGCTCATCGAGGAATATAACCTGGACTTCTTAAGCCTCAAAGAGGGAAAAATTCGCTGATGGAAGAAAGCAGGGCGAAACTAATAAATTACTGGCTAAAGACAGCTGTGAAGGTCGTATTCGAGCAGAGAAAGTCCACCATAAGGTAATTACTGCGGCTGCCTATCGGTCTCTATCTTCCTTTCGTTCCCCACATCACAATGGCTGCACCTTTAAGCAGGCGTCTCGTTTCTACCAGCGGGATTCCGTTTTCACGCCATATTGCGGCGATGCGGTCAACAGGACACCGCCGACAAAACTCGGAGATATTCGGACCTAAGAAACAGCCAAGACGACGCCAACCTCGTGAAATGGGGATGGTCACTACGGGCATGACGACCTTATTGTAGATTTCCCATATAGCTCTTACCCAAAGGGCTTCCGGAACGCCGAACTCAAGCGAGAGCAATTGCCCGCCTGGTTTCAGTACGCGAGACAACTCCCGTATTGTTGCATCAGGGTCTTGGACATAACGCAACAGGTAGGTGAAGACAACCGTATCGAAGGTCTCATCAGGAAAGGGTAAATGCTCAGCGCGGCCCTGGATAAGTTGGACTCTGCCGTCTAGGCTTTGCTTCTCGACGGCGCGGACGCCAGCTTCCAGCATCAAGTGGCTAACATCGAGCCCCACGATTTGGCCATTATGGTGGTGGGCAATCTCAATGGCGATACCGGCTGTACCGGTACATACGTCAAGCACAAGGTTTCCCGGCTGAAGAGCTATTTGCGAGACTAAGAACTCGCGCCAACGAAGGTACTGAAAGAAAGTCAGGACTTGCGCCCAAGTGTCGTACGAGGGGGCAATACCATCGAACAGGTCTTGGGCAAAGGTTCTGCTGACTGGGTCCGCAGGTTGGGATTCAGCCAGCGAAGCCGATCTGTGCTCTCTTTCCTTCGTTTTCATTCTTTATCCTCTAGCGAGCTGTCTTTTCTGCACACTATCTCATGAAATTAGCAGCGCCAAGATACTACGGGCTTGGGTCACTCTTGATTGTGGATAACCTATGTAATCTAGGTAAACAAATCCTGCGATTTTGGTTCGACCATACACTGAAGTTGAACAATAGCATAAAGTTCTGTCTGTCGTCCAGTACCCCGCACTTCACGGGACTTGAACTCTATTACATACCCAATTCTTGAGTAGTTCTAAACTGCGGGGTTCGTCATGTTGTTATTAGTTAGGCGACGTAGTGTGCTGCAGTAGGCGATAAAGCACATCATAATAGGCGAAAATCGTTACTTCAGCTTTGCCGATGCCGGGCTAATTGAGGAATATAACTCGGACTTCTTAAGCCTTAAAGAGGGGAAAAGGACTTAAGCCAGGGCGGAATCGAATTTATTACTTAGCGCTTAAGGTGACTGAAAAACTGCACAATCCGTCACATTGTTAATTGCCTCATTGAGAGCATTGGCTGTATAATACACAACAAATCTGAAAGGAGGGTATCATGACTGACAGTGTTTATAAAATAATAATGTTGATTGGAACCAGTACTGAGTCTTGGGAGAAGGCCGCCGCCGCCGCCGTTGAACAGGCCTCGGAGACCTTGCGTGATCTGCGCATTGCTGAGGTTGAAGAGTTGGACATGCGTCTCGAGAACGGCAAGGTTGTCGCTTATCGTGCGAAGGTACGGGTCTCCTTCAAGTATGAGGGCAAAGCTTAAATAAACTAATAAGGGTATGCCTATAGTCACTAATGAATAGGGCCTTAGTGTGGTATTCTGGGGACATAATACCTAATCTGTAGTAGGCCTATTTGGTATCTATCACCTACCACCACTCAATAATGGATGCCCTTCTCTTCAGTGTGATCCCTTCCGTCATCTCTAGTTCTCTTACCCAATCGGCTAACCCGCAGGCATGATGGATAATTAGCGGAGTGCTAAGATTGGGAAGAATATCCCGATTCAGGCCGTAAGCTAATATGATGCTACTCATCTCGCGCCTGGTCTCCGTAGAATCCCAGGGGGTAGGGTGTATGAAGCCATGACTTGCCCCGTCGCCAGTTGTATAGAACCAGTTGTCCGGGAACTCTTCCTTTAGCTGCCTCATCAGCTTAATGGCAGAAAGGTTTGTATCGACTGTATAACCCTTATTCAAATTCCTCAAGATAGAGTTAGCGAAGGATTCAAAGCCTACCGCTGATAGGAGGACATGCACTTTCATGGCCTTAGCCAACTTTAGAGCAACCCGAAGTTTATCTTCGCCCATTATCAACCAATCGGCTCGGCTGACCAGTTCTATCTGAGAAATCTTAATCCCCTGCTGTTTAATAGCTGACAGCAATTCAGGCAGGGTGGTCAAGGGTGCCTCGTTTATCAATTCAAAGGGGATTTTTCTCCCCTCTGCATCCTCAGGCAAGTTGATTATCTGTGCCAGCACATTATCAAGTGATAGCTTACCGCCAAACCCTTTATCCCGAGCTACATCACAGAAGCTACAACCCCGAAGGCTAAGGGATATTTGGCCCTTCTTGTTGAAGGGGGCGTCTTTCAAGTTAGTTGGATAATCAATGTTGACTCTCACCGTCCTGGCAGCGTAAGGACACCCTATCTGTTGTACCACCTGAGTACTGGTTACAGACACTGGCTCCAGTCCAGATGAGCCCAGCCTGTACAGATTCCCCCAGTTGACCTTCCTCAGAAAATCTCCATTCCACTTATCCCGCTCATTTATCCGGCATCTACCATTCTGAGTGAAAAGCGCCCCCGAGATTTTCTCAGGCACCTCTTTACCCTGAGAATTAATAAAGGGAATTAGCTGCTCAGCAGGTCCTTGGAGAGCAAGACTAAAGCTATCCTTTACCCCGGGAAATCGGTGAGGATGTTGTTCCCAACCTGTCTCCCCTATATAATCGACGTCAGCTTGAGGACCACCCACAATGGTTATAGCCCCTTCCGCCTTCAGCTCCTTAGCCAGCTCCCAGAGCTCAGGACGACCTCCGAGGCTGCTGAAGCCAATAATCGGTCTTTCGCTACCAACGAGCTGAATTACATTTTTCTTGATGAGTTCCTTATCAAAATCGTGACCTACTGCTAATACGACACACTCATAGCCAGTATTATTCTGGATAATGGTGGCTGCCATCTGCGGACCCAACAAGCCATAGCCCTCCTCAGTATCAGCGTAGTTGGCTAAGATAACCATTATCTTCTTAATCATTAGCCCCGATTACAGGATAAGTTCGAGTCTCATATAATACCTGTCAAGCACTGGCTATATCAAGGGAAGGTCTGAGTAATTTATTGCTTGGGAGGGAAGCAGCACAGGGACTTGACAATCTTAATAATTGGTGTATAATGCATTTAATAGTTTAAGTTTAGGTTATTACAAGCTTCTTAGGATTCTGTTAGATTCATATCAAGTATTGGATGACCCAAACCCCAGCTAAAAATTTTGAGAAAGGAGGTCATCCAATGAGTTTTCAAGACAAAACGATCCAGTGTGCCGATTGTGGGACTGACTTCAGCTTCACCGCTGAGGAACAAGAGTTCTTTCAATCCAAGGGCTATACAAATGAGCCCAAGCGCTGTCCCTCGTGCCGACAGGCAAGGAAGACAGAGCGGTATGGAAGTCGTGGTAACAGCTACGGGCTCCCACGCCAAATGTTTCCTGCCATATGCGCCGAGTGCGGCAAAGACACCGAAGTGCCTTTTGAGCCTACCAATGGCAGGCCAGTCTATTGTAGTGATTGCTACAATAAAGTCAGACTGAGTAGATAATGCCGGTTTGACCACGGACATAGACGGGCCGGGTATCCCCGGCCCGTCTATGTTTCTAGAATGTGGCGACGTGTCATCTCAATGGGAGTCTCGACATGTGAAGGTGACTCTCAAGATTCCCTGTTGTGTCGCTTTCAAATGGTGATGCGAATGAATGGAATTCTGAGCGAGGCAAAGTCCCACCGCCATTTTCTCCGCAAGGATTATGAGATTAAGTGAAAGGAGCACTAGTATGAAGATTTATGTGGGTAACTTACCCTATGAGATAACTGAAGAGGAATTACGTCAGGAATTTGGGACTTTTGGAGAAGTGACGTCTGTAAACATTATAACAGACAAGTACACTGGGCGCCCCAGGGGATTCGGGTTTGTTGAAATGGCAGCGGTGTCTGAAGGTCAAGCTGCAATTGCCGGCCTCAACGGAAAAGCACTGAAGGACCAGACGCTTAATGTTAACGCGGCTCGCCCACCTTCTGAGAGCAGAGGTGGTGGGTCTTACGGCAACAGAAGACGCGGTGGGCCTAGTAGAGGATGGCAGAAAAGGTATTAGACTCTTTCTCATTCATTTCCGCCTGAGACGCAAGACATATTCATTATCCTTGAGATGTGTAACACTTAGCAAGATTGTTTGCTTGACTTCCTCGAACCCCGTGGGGTGGTCCGGCAATTGCTAAGCCATTTCAGGAATGCTTTGAATCTTAGCTCTTTGCCCTTCGGCGTCTTCTGAGCCGGATTACCAAGGGTGGAATCGAATTTATTACTTAGCGCTTGAAGCGACTGGAAAACTGCACAATCCGCCATTTCGTGCAACCAACACCTACAGAATATCCGATGAATCCGGGGCACAGAACTCTAGGCGGACATCATAAATTATGAGCCGAGTTTACAACTGACTATCAACGTTTATGGCTAAATTAACCCACCATGGGCGGAGTGGGTGGTCCGGGGAACATCTTTTCCGCCGCCTTCATGGCCTCAATATAGGTCTTCATTGACTCATTGAAGTTGGCCAGCGGGTAGGTCTCGAAATCCATAAATCCCCCTGTGGGTAGTGCACTAATTCTTTGAACGATTTCTTCGGCGCTCTTGGCTTCAGCAATAACCATGGAACGATCCGACCCGGCCATGAAGTAAGCTTCCAAGATTCTGCCCGCCTTCATTTCCTGATTCATTAAATCAAAGGTTGCCTCCATGAGTGGCCTCATTACAGATGGCGGAACTGTAGATGCCGTGTCCTTCATCTTGCTTATGGTTAGAAATTTCATTTTTCTCCTCCTTTGGTTACGAATAATGGTTAATCCGGGTGTTTTTTAAATTGGCATCACCTCCTTCCCGCTATTGTGATTGAATAAGCAAAAAGGGCACCAGCGACCGCATCCTAATTTAGCGGTTTCAGTGCCCTTATTTCATCTCCTCAGCCCCTCACACAGTTTCTAAGGTTAGCGCACATGTTGGAATTTTAATATATTATAATTCGCTTATGAGGCATTGTCAATACTCAAAATCGAAAGGAAATAATGCTGGGTATTCTGGAGACACAATACCTAATTTGTAGTAGGCCTAATTGGTATGGTGTCCCTGGAATTCATATCCGATGAATCCGGGGCACAGAACTCTAGACGGACATCATAAACTATGAGCCGAGTTTACAACTGACTATCAACGTTTATGGCTAAATTAATCCAGTATGGCCCGAGTGAGCTACTTGGGCGGTCCGGGGAACATCTTTTCCGCCGTCTTCATGGACTCAACATAGGTCTTCATTGCTTCAAAGGCATCAACCAGCGGGTAGACCTCGAAATCCAGAAACGCCCCAATGGGTAGCCTGCTAAGGCGTTGAAGAATTTCTTCAGCGTTCTTAACTTCACTAATAGCTATCATACGATCCCACCCAGGTATGAAGTAATGTTCCCCGACATTCCCCGCCTTCTTTTCCTGATTCATTACATCAGCGGTTGCCTCCATGAGCTGCCTCATTACAGACGGTGGCATTGTAGATGCCGTGTCCTTCATCTTGCTTATGGTTAGAAATTTCATTTTTCTCCTCCTTTGGTTATGAATAATGGTTAATCCGGGTGTTTTTAAATTGGCATCACCTCCTTCTCGCTATTGTGATTGAATAAGCAAAAAGGGCACAAGCGGCCTCCGAATTTCTTCTGGCGGTTCTAGTGCCCTTATTTCATCTCCTCAGCCCCTCACACAATTTCCGAGGTTAGCTCACATGTTGGATTTTAGTATATTGTAATTCACTTATGAGGTATTGTCAATGCTCAAAATCGAGAGGAAATGATGCTGGCGAAGACACTCAGGTAACAATTCGTCGGACTGTTCATTTTGCCATCCATAGCGCCTGAGGCGGACTTAAAGCACAATCGGAGTTAGACTTTGTAGACCCGGCATAGCAGTGCCCGGTTACACCAGCCGCCGGTCAACGGGTCACAACAATCAGGGTCATCAAGCGTCAGGACGTTGGCATTTGATTCCCAGAGTCCGTGGAGGGAAGGTTCCGCTCCCGGCATCTCCGGGAACCACCAGCTGGCTTCACAATTCACTACGTTGCTGAGTATGCCAGGGTTGAGATGTGCCTTTTGCTTAATTCTTCCTCGCCTTGTTTCAATAAATATCCAATCGCCTTCACTGATACCTAGTTTGTGGGCGGTATCCGGATGAATATCTGTCAGCGGATCAGGGTGTCTCTCTCTCATTCCAGTGCCCCATTGCCTGTGCTCTGAGTGGAACATCGGCATAAACCTGCCGCCGGTATTTAAAATCAAGGGATACTCTCTTGCTACTTCCGGTGTGCTCACCGGGCTTTCCGGCGGCTCTTCGTAGAAAGGCAAGGGGTCATAGCCCAGTTTTTCAAATACCGTGGAGTATAATTCAACCTTGCCGCTGGCTGTAGGAAATCCCTTCTCTTCATATTTTTTAAATTTTCTGGCACCCCTGACAAATCCGGCTTTAACGAATTCTTCATAAGTTATCCCCAGCGGTTCAAGCTGGTATTCAATCGCTTCTTCGAAGGTTTCCCATGGCCAGTCACCTTCTTGCCCGAGCCTGATGCCGAGCTCGCGCCAGATTGTATAATCGTCTTTCCGCTCTCCCAGAGGTCGAATTGCCCGGCCTCCGCCGAAAACCACGTCAGTCAGGTCTTCGAAAGTCGAACAAAGCGGTCTCTCCATCCAACTTGAAACCGGCAATACGTAATCGGCAAGCTCTGCTGTTGGTGTCAGCCAGAAATCGCAGACGACATGAAGGTCCAGGTTTTTACTTTTTAAGGCTTCATACACGAGTTTGGTATTTGCTGCCCAGAGCAATGGATTGCTATCCCAGGTAATCATGGCTTTTACCGGATACGGTTCACCGGTTAGAATACCACGCCAGGTCAATGGCGGTGAGGCTGCTACCCGATGTCCAACGAGTTCCCGTATACCGAAGGCATTTTCATAGTACGGCGAGGTCAGTTCGTAGCTCTGCCAGGACATAGCCCTGAAGCGGTCTGCGCCGATTTGTTTCGGGCGTTGCTCAGGGGGCAACCTGTCGCTTAGCTCAAGAATTACTTCCCGCCTGAAGCGTTTGCCGTTTATTTCCGGCCCGATGCCGGGAATAAGGTCGCCGCCTCTTACATCGAGGTTGCCGGTGATAGCGCGCAGGATAACCCTTGCCTGTTCTACTCTGCCGGCATTGAGGCCTATCTGGTCGGAAGCAACGCCACGCACTATACAAGCGGGTTTAGAAGTGGCATACATCCTGGCGGAAGAAACGATTTGCTCTTCAGTCAAGCCGGTGATTCCCGCAACCTTCTTGGGACTGTATTCCTGAACACGTTGTGCCAGTTGTTCGAAGCCGTAAGTCCAACTTGAGACAAAATCTTTATCGTAGAGTTCTTCGTTGATAATAACGTTCAACCAGCCCATAGCCAGAGCGGCATCGGTGCCTGGCCTTAGTTGGAGCCAGATATCGGCAAGCTCGGCTGTCCTGGTACGCCTCGGATCGATAACGATGAGCTTGCATCCTTTACCACGACGCCTCTTTTTGATGCCAGCAATTGTCCTCGGAAACGAACTGGCGGGATTTTGTCCCCAGACAACCACGCAGTTACTGTGGGAAATATTGGATACCAGGCTGCAGCAGCCTCCAATAAGCGCCATATCTATGGCGTGGCAATTCAGGAGGCAAATAACCCCGGCATGAGCTACGTTTTGCGGGTTGCCGAAAAGATTGAGAAACCGTGAACGCATCCAGAAAGCCCCGCTTCTGTATGTGCCCTCGGTAACGACCAGGCTTTCCGGCCCGAACCTTTCTTTTATATCACCCAGTTTGCTGGCTATTTCATCGAAAGCCTGTTCCCAGTTGATTTTCTGCCACTTGCCTTCACCGCGTTCTCCCGCTCGCTTCAACGGGTGCATCAGCTGGTCGGGATGATAGAGCCACCTTGAGGCGTAACCGACCCTCTCGCAGACCTTACCCAGGGTTAACCCATGCCCTCTGTTGCCTTCTATACGGGTTACTTTGCCGTCTTTAAGGTGAACTAGTACACCGCAATTGCCGGCACAAAAGGCGCAACCCGCCTTTTTAATTTCCTCGCGGATTTCTGGGATACTCATTTCTCATCTTTTAAGGGTTTGTCTCAGGAGAATTTGATTATAAGTGTCAATGGCAAGGTATGTCAAAATAAAGGATACGTCTCCTGTTTGCCCTGTCGAGAAAGGTATTTGCATAAGCAGTTATAGCTAATGTTTGTGGAGAACACCAGAATAATGCTAGCTTGTGTTTAATTCCCGCATTAGACACAAACCACTATTTTGCAATATAATCATTTGCAGCGCCATCAATGGTGGATTTAATATGGAATGGATGCCCTTAGAGCAAGAGAAAGCTTTTGACGTTGCCTCGCTCGAGGCTGTGTTAAAGCCCCGCTCCATAGCCGTTATTGGAGCCTCACGCAGAAATCTCACTATCGGTAACAGGCTTTTCCGTAATTTGTTGCAGCACGAGTTTACGGGAGTCGTCTACCCGGTGAATCCGAACGCCAAGGTTGTCGCCGCAGTGCAGACATATCCGTCTGTTTTGGATATACCGGGAGAAGTGGACCTTGCCATTATTATCACCCCGGCGGATACGGTCCCCCGGCTGATGGAGGAGTGCGGGCAAAAAGGGGTGCGCGGCGTAATTGTAATAACAGCGGGCTTTGCAGAGAGCAGCCCTGAAGGAAAGAAGAAGCAGGATGGGATACTTGAAATTGCTCGGCGCTATGGGATGCGCATAGTGGGACCCAACTGCATGGGCATCGTTAACACTGATCCAGAAATCAATATGAACGCTACTTTCTCCCCCACTTTCCCTCCCATCGGCGGTATTGCCATGGGTACTCAGAGTGGTGCGCTCGGACAGATTATACTGGAATATGCCAGGAACCTGAACATCGGGCTTTCCACATTTGTCAGCATCGGGAACAGGGCTGATGTCTCCAGCAACGATCTGCTCCAATACTGGGGAAAGGACCCGTCTACCAGGGTCATCCTCCTTTACCTTGAATCTTTCGGCAATCCCAAGAAGTTTGTCCGCATAGCCCGCAGCA